>Ga0187886_1000988_pt1 | contig 28607 bp, 27 predicted proteins | sample June2016WEW_20_1_FD_133001 | JGI IMG/M metagenome (GOLD analysis project Ga0187886, IMG submission 133001) | Peatland microbial communities from SPRUCE experiment site at the Marcell Experimental Forest, Minnesota, USA - June2016WEW_20_150 | ecosystem: Environmental > Terrestrial > Soil >...
ATGGCTCGCAGATAGCTATACGCAAGTATCCCCGACTCAGTACACTTTCAAGCTACGCCAAGGAATCAACTTCCAAGACGGAACGCCATTCAATGCTCAGGCCGTCTGGTTCAGCCTGAACCGGCTTCTAATAATGGACGGTGGAAGCGGAACGGGCGACCATGGAACGCAGGCCGCTTGGATCGTAGAGCAGTTGCTTGACACAAGTCCGAACACGTTCGCCTACTTCGGTGCAAGTCCGGCTTATGATCCGACGTGGGTTCAAACTGTTCTCGGCTTCAACTTCGTTCAAATAGTCGACCCATACACAATCAACATGAACATCAAGAATCCTACGACCCAATTTCCGTATCTGCTCGCGAACGTATGGGCGGACATACTGTCGCCCTCTTTTGTCGTTTCGCATGACTTCCCATCAGCGTGCAAAACTACTGACTGCCCCTCAGACAGCATTGATTACACCGCCTACTTCAACCACATCGCCGGACACGGCGACGTATCCATGAACTACCTCAACCTGCCAACAACTGGCGCCAAGGCTGGTACAGGACCGTATTACATCGACAGCGTGAACCCGACCACCTACGAGGTCGTCATGAAGGCCGCCCCAACCTACTGGGGTGGACCCAGCAACTGGAGCGGTCCTAAGATCAGTGTGTCAGTAAAGACCTTGGACTTCGTATACGTCCCTGACTTGTCCACACGAATACTTGATGCAAAGGCCGGGAAGGCAACTGAAATCGGTGTCTCTGCCGCAGACATTTATTCAGTCGCTGACAGAACTCAGTGGCTTTCAAACGGCAAGCTCGTCTCAGTCATACCTGGAGTATCACTCTACGGGCCATATCCGCAATTCGTAACGACGTGGTACAGTTACCTAACGAACGTGACCGATGCGAGTGGAGCCATACGAAAGTTCCAGCCATTCGCCGACGTTCGATGGAGGCTTGCGGTTGCGGACTCCGTGAACGTTACGGATGCAGACATCAACATCGCTAATAGACTGTGGACACCACCGAATCAAATGATCCCGATCGGAACAGCGCCCGATGGTTCGTACAACCCGGACACCAAACCAATATACAGTTTCGACATCGCAAAGATGACTGCCCTAATCAAGGATGCCTGCGCTAACCCCTTGACTAGCTTCGTCGACATGAGTGGTCACCCGTATCCGGCGGGCACAATTGATAACTCATGCAACCCCAAGAACCCACAGATCATACCGATGCAAGTGGGCACAGCAGACCAAACCAACCAGCGTATAATGGCTGCAATGGCCGCCAACCTGAACAAAGTATCAACGGCACTCGGCGTGACCTTCACGATTGTTCCGGTTCCTGGAGGACAGTACTACACCAACGCCGCGAAACACCAGATATACTTCTACAGAGCAGGGTGGGTAGCTGACTACAACCATCTCCTCGACTGGCTGGGGCCAATGTTCTTGGCCAGCGGAGCATATCCAGCATGGCATAACATGAACTACACAGTACTCAACAACCTAGTCAACGACGCAATTGACGCAGACGCGAAGGGCGACGCTCAGAGACTGCTCAACGACAACAACCAGATACAGAACTATGCGAACCAGATCGTCGAATACATGTACATTGAGTACCCACTGAACTACTACGTGGAATCCTCATTCATACAAGGCTTCTACTACAACGCAGCGATGAACGTGGAATATTACGGTACGTGGACCTACACAACTACTCTGAGTTCCACTTAGAGGGCCATCGCGGCCCTCCCCCTTTCCCTTTTTTTGGTACCCACCGAAAGATATACAGGCGTGACTCGTTGCTCGTATGGCAAGAACTGACGCGAAAGTGATTTCGCATTGAAAATCTACGAGTACGTAATCAGACGACTGGCCTTGATGGTTTTCGTCTTATTCGGCGTAAGCGCGATAGTCTTTTACTTGGCCAGGGGATTCCCCTCAGCGTTCGCCCCTTGGGCGCAGTACATAACATTCAGGATGAAACCGGCCCAGATTGAAGCTGTAATCAAAGCCCACGGCTTCGACCAACCCCTCTACATTCAATACTGGTACTGGTTGCAGGACGTGTTCCACGGCGACTGGGGGTACTCAAACTGGGCGAATGGTCTGCCAACATTCGAGGTGTTCGCCTCACGGTTTCCATTCACTATTGAGTTGACTATTGCCGCAACAATACTTACCGTCGCGATCGGCATTCCTCTCGGAATTCTTTCCGCCTTGAAGAATAACACAGCAGCAGACCACGCGTCTAGGATAATTGCCCTGACCGGCTACTCCACGCCGTCGTACTGGTTCGCCTACATCTTGCAGCTAGTTTTCTTCTACTATTTCTACACATGGGGTCTCCCGAACCTACCCAGCGGAGGCGTAATCAGCCAGAACCTGTCCGGCGCCGTACCAGCAGTCACTGGCCTCCCAATCATTGACGGCATAATTGCTGGCAATCTGACTTACACTGCCGACGCTTTTGCGCACGTAATCCTTCCCGCGTTCAATTTGGCTTTCATAAGCTTGGGATACCTTGCTCGAATCGTACGAGCGAGCATGCTCGAGGTTCTTCGACAAGATTACATAATTATGGCGCGCTCGAAAGGGCTGTCTGAGCGAATAGTGATTTACCGACACGCGCTTCGCAACGCGCTCATACCCGCAATGACGCTCACGGGGCTCTTCTTCGCAGGTTTGCTTGGCGGTGCTATAATTACCGAAACTGTCTTCTCGTGGCCGGGGGTTGGCAACGTTTCATTGCGAGCCGTCTTTCAGGGGGACAGCAATTTCTTACTTCTTTACAGCTTAGTCACCGCATTGATCATCGTCGCGTCGAACTTGGTCGTGGATGTAATGTACGTTTTTCTGGACCCGAGGATAAAGTACTAGGTGGCTGCAATGACTGTGGAAACTACGGTTACCGAGGTTAGAGAGAGCGAGACTAAAGCTAGGATTGCGGAGCTTAAGTATGCGATTTACTTGATGCGCCAGAACCCACTTGTCCTCGCCGGTTCAGTTCTAGTCATATTCTTCGTTTTTATCAGTCTTACCGCGACTCTCCTCGTGAGCCCCGACGCTGCTGACCGGCTTATTTTTACGAGGAGTTACTGCTGGTCTAGCTCTGTTTTTTCGTGGACATCGCTTGCGGCAGTCTGCCCTGCTGGAACCTTCCTACCATTGGGAACGGACGGGTATGGAAGAAGCGTTCTAGACATGATCGTTCTTGCCATTCCGTTGGACCTATCGATCGCCTTCATAATTGTCATAATATCGACCGCCTTCGGGATGGTCCTTGGGTCAGTAGCGGGTTGGATAGGTGGGAAATTCGACGAAGCCATTCTCAGAATCACTGACATATTCTTCGCATTTCCAGGCCTTGTCTTGGCCCTCGTATTTGCCGCGCTTTTTGGACGAACGATTGAAACCCTCACCATCGCAGTCCTGCTGGTCTGGTGGCCAACGTATGTCAGGTTATCGCGAGGCCAAGTCCTCGTTGAAAAGGAGAAAACATACGTAGAAGCACTGAAGGCGCTTGGAGTACACCCATCGAGGATTGTGCTGTTTCACGTTATACCGAACTCAATTTACCCCATAATCGTTCAAATGTCGCTTGACATAGGTGGCGTCATTCTGACCTTTTCGGCTCTGATGTTTCTAGGCTTCTCACCCAGCCCCGCACTTCCTGAACTAGGTAACCTCGCATCAGACGGCATCGGCCATGTCTTCACAGCGCCATGGCTTATCGTGTTCCCGGGACTTACAATTCTCGTAATCGCTCTAGCCTTCAACCTGGTAGGGGATGGACTCAGGGACATTCTTGACCCAAGACTTAGGCGGTAAGCACATGGCCGCCAAGGGTGAGTCCCTCCTCGAAACCCGAGATCTAACGGTCAATTTTCACACGTACCGCGGCGAAGTAAAGGCGCTAGATCACGTCCAACTAAGTCTCTACCCACACGAAGTGCTCGCCCTAGTAGGAGAGTCGGGCTGCGGAAAATCCGTTACGGCCCTTACAATTCTCGGCCTCCTCCCAGGCAATGCTCACGTATTAGAAGGACAAATCCTCTACAAGGGTGAGGACCTGCTCAAGAAGTCCCCCGAACAAATGCAGGAAATCCGAGCTGAAGGGATCGCGGCAATCTTCCAGGATCCCATGACCTTTCTCAATCCTGTTCTCACGGTCGGCGTTCAACTGAAAGAAGCGTTCCTAGTTCAGAAGCACCTCTGGACGGCTCAAACACGCGACAAGTCAGCAACCGGAGCCGTAGATGCGCAAATTAGGGGATTCCTACTTGAAAAAGAAACCGAAAAAGAAGGTTCAAAGCGAGAATCTGGAAGGGATAGAGAGAAGATAGCTGAAGAACTTTCGAAGGATATACTGAAGCTCGTGCGCCTCGCCGATCCTGAACGAATATTGACACAATATCCACACGAACTTTCTGGTGGTATGAGGCAGCGGTGCATGATCGCCATGGCTCTCGCGAGACGCCCCTCGATCATCGTTGCTGATGAAATCACAACCGCTCTCGATGTAACGGTGCAAGCTCAGATCCTGACTTTGCTTAAGGAGCTGAGAGACACCATTGACGCTTCATCAATCCTCATAACCCATGACCTGTCGGTCGCTGCAGAGACAGCCGACAGAATCGCTGTGATGTACGCCGGCCACGTAGTGGAGGTGGCGTCCACAATTGAGTTGTTCAGAAAGCCCTTGCACCCATATACTCAGCTACTGATGAAATGCATCCCTGACGTTAGGAAACCCGTAACGCACCTCGAATCAATCAGCGGTACCGTTCCCGACCTAATCGATCCACCTACGGGATGTAGGTTCCACCCCCGATGCCCATTTGCGATGGAGGTTTGCAAGACAACTAAGCCGGTCCTAAAGGACATAGGGAACGGCCACCTGGTGCACTGCCACCTATTTTGAGGATAAACCTTGCCAGACGAAATTCTAGTCGTTAAGGACCTAAAGACTTGGTTTCCAATCAAAGCCGGGTTACTTCAGAAAACCGTAGGCCACGTTCGGGCTGTAGACGGTGTCGACCTTGAAGTGAAAAAGGGCGAAACTTTCGGCTTAGTCGGCGAATCTGGTTCGGGGAAGACCACGCTTGGAAAGAGCGTCCTCCGACTGATCAAACCGACCGACGGTCAAGTATACTTCGACAGCATCGATGTAACGAAGGCCACGAAGAAGGAGCTTATGCTACTACGACGCCGCATGCAAATCATCTTCCAAGATCCCTATGCCTCCCTCGATCCTCGGCAGACCGTAGGCTCGACGCTTGTTGAGCCCATGAGATTACACAAACTAGTGTCAACGAAGTCAGAGGCCATGAAACGTGCCAAAGAACTCCTGCTTAGAGTAGGCCTCAACGAAGAACATCTTTTCCGGTTCCCTCATGAGTTTAGCGGAGGGCAGAGGCAGAGAATCGCAGTTGCGCGAGCATTGGCCGTTGACCCAGATTTTATTATACTGGATGAGCCCACATCATTCCTTGATGTCTCAGTGCAAGCCCAAGTCCTGGACTTGCTGAAACAATTACAGAAGGAACTAGGCCTTACCTACGTCTTCATTTCCCATAACCTAAGCGTTGTTCAGTACATGAGCGACCGCGTCGGCGTGATGTATTTGGGGAAACTTGTGGAGGACGCTGAACGTGATGTGCTTTACAAGTATCCTGAGCATCCCTACAGCTACTTCTTGATGGAAGCGATACCAGTACCCGACCCCGAATACAAGAAGGTTCCAAAGCTCCTATCAGGGGATGTCCCAAGCCCAGTCAACATACCCCCCGGATGCCGATTCAACCCCCGTTGCCCATATGCCACTGACAAATGTCGGTCAGGCGACATGCCATTTTACACGGGGTCCGGAGGTAGCTACCACCGTGTGGCCTGCCACTACAAAGTCGATTTTGACAGCGGAAGCGAAGTCCTTAGGCCTCAAATGAACTGATTGCGAATATTCCGACAAAGTGCCAAGCTAAGAGGCGGCTCTGCGAGAACGTCGGTAAGCTATCGCCATGAAGGTGGCGAAGGCCACGGCCAGAGTCGCGGCGCTTCCCCAGAGCAATGCCTGTGTAAGAGACTCTGTGTGGAAGTTAAGAAGCGCCAGTTGACTGAGATTCCAAGCCATGATGAGCGCGAACGCGGTTGAAAGTACGTAGCCCCCTGTTCTTGGATTCGGCACCGTCCTCGCGAAGAGAACTATTGCGAGGGATGAAAGCAACTTCGCGGCGACGAAGACCGTCGGTCCTGTGCTCAAGACTAAGGGATTTATTTCGTAGTTCCAGCTTGCGATCGTAACCGAAGCATCTAGCGTGTTTAGAACGGCGGCTATCAAGCAGGATAGTCCTTTGGCTTGGCTGCCCACCCATCCTGCCCAGAGCATCGCGACGCCTATGAATACGACCAACAACCCTTCAAGGTGTCCAGCCACAGAGGCCCCGAATCCCCCCACAACAAAGAGCAAGCCCAGGAGGACAAGCCCCACGGACATCGGCGCCATGACTCTTTCCATTGTTGAATGCGACTTGCCATCCCACTTTCATTAACTTGCCGTCCCCCCTACAGCAAAGAACCCAAAATTCCGTAACATGTCGAACCCAGTCGAGGTTTGAAATTGGTCGCCTTATATCGGGGGCCGCTCTTCAGTAAGTGAAAGGAATGTCGCCCCTTTTGGCAAGTGACGACAAAATCAGGGACGAAAACGCGGTCCACCTAGAGTGGCGAGACTATGTCGCAATCACGATCGCGACATTCGAAACGACACTATTGCCAATCCTAGTTACGGTTGCAGTGTTGATACTCGTCGCCTTGCTACTAAGGTGGTAGCATAAACTCAGACTCATTGGGAGCAGACTGTTGTAACTCTGAAGTACCAGGCTGTTGCGCCGGAGCCTTTTGGCGGAGAATTACTCTGCCCGCGTCAGGTATTACTGAAATAGTTGACCCAAAGCCCAAGACGCGTTGGGCTGTCTGAAGAGCTGCGTTAACCGTTGGTGCAGCCTTCATACCGAAGATGTTCTCCACGTAGTAGTCGGGGATCGTTGAGACGAAGTATATTCGATGTGCAACAAGCGTTCTCCGAAGAAATGCTGCTTTAGAACCATTATAATTGAAGTGGTGTCGAAGCCTCGCCTCCAGATGGTGAGCCTCCCTCTTTTCCGCACACCACTGGTAGAACTCCGTGTCACCATGTCCTTTTCCGCACTCAGCCGCAACAATCAACGTCCCATTTCTCTTGAGAGCCTCAATTCCCACAGGGAATATCTCAATTGCTTCAAGGAGCGATTCGTCCTGGGGTATCCCGCCAACGCTCATGATTACAATGTCAGCGGCTTTCGCAACATCTCTGCAACATGCAGTTTGCATTGCGTTGCCAAGGGTCAACATGGAATCCGATAGGGTTCCGAATGCGAGTTGGAGGGGGCTTCCTTCAGAACCGAGAACCATCCCTAACGCGAAGACGTCGCCCGCTGAGGTAGTAATCTGCAGTCTTTCCTTACGGAGGTCCGACATTGAGAAGCCAGCACCTCTAGTTAGATGACTCTGTACAGATTTCTCAGAGGCTAAACCAGGAAAAACTATGTCACATAGCCCGGAATACTGGAGGTAAGGATGCGGTTTCAGTTCCCCTACTATGATTCTAAGGTCGGAAGTCATGTATTCTGAGTTAAGCTGAGGTGGGAAGTCACCGTTGAGGTTTTCGACGGGAGTCGTAGGTGACCCTTGTGGCTGATGATGCTCAATCCTTGTTTCAGGGAACAAGTTCGGGTCTAATTCAGGCGCTCCTTTCGTACAGAGAATGGTGGTTGGTGCAAGTGAGTATTGTGCTAAGTTCTCATGCAGCGTTTTGACTAAATCGATGGCCAATTGCCTATTACCGCAAGAGCCCAACGACACACATATCCTCTTTGCCTCCTTCACTTGGGTCTGGAAGCGTTCGTTCATATCGATGAGTCTCTTCGTTTCGGCCAGAGGGTCCGGGACAGCTGTCGCTTCCGGAATGTTGAAGATTTCCACCAACCTCTCCTCAGGCACGCGTACGGGGATCTGGGAAGACCCGTACGGCAGCCAGACCTCCACCACGAAAAGACGCCTCGAAGGCAGCGTCGGAGTCGGGTCTGGTTAACGTTTCGGTCTCAACGACGCTATGACACCACTTGGAATCGCTGGACACTATTTGCAACAAAGAATAAACACATAGAATGGCCATAGGAGAGCGGAGCAGTCAGACGTGGACGCAAAGAATAGCAGCGACAAGGAAGAACTATGCGACGTTCTTCTGAGAACGGGGAGCCTAAAGTTCGGAACATTCAAGCTTGCGAGCGGTATCCTGAGCCCATATTACGTTGACCTGCGAATTATCCCAAGCGACCCAGAAGCATTCCGAAGGGTGATTAACTACTACCTCGCCCTCGTTGAGCCGAACATGGTAAAACGTGTTCAGCGTTTGGCTGGCATACCAACTGCCGGCATCGCTTACGCGGCTGTGTTGGCGTTCAAACTCTCTAAGCCGTTCCTCTACGTTCGAAAGGAAGCAAAGGAACACGGACGCGAGCGAAGGATCGAAGGCCTTCTGCAACCAGGCGACAAGGTCCTAGTCTTAGATGATGTTGCGACTACGGGGAAGAATATCATAGAAGCTGCTGAAGCGATCCGAGCGGAGGGCGGAGTCGTTGAGGACGCCGTCGTGTTGCTGGATAGGCAGCAGGGAGGAGCGGTAAACCTTCGGAAGATTGGCGTGAAGCTCCACGCTTTCACCACTATGAAACAAATCGCAGACAGGCTCGCGGCTTTGGGCACAATCGACGAAACTCAGCACAACGCAATTGTCGGGCAGATCGTCAGCCAGAAGCCAGATCGAGACGCGTGCTAACCAACGATCTGCACTTCGAACTCCGAATGGCTATGACAAAACCTAAGCCCAGTAGGTGACTGGCCACTCAGCATGGTTCGCCTGGCCGGAATCTCTCAACGCGGCTAAATCATATCCGAAGGGTAGTAGAAGATTGACAGTTGAAGAAAGAAGCAGATCGACATACCCCTCTGAGTCGAAGACGGATCCTTCATCCATCAGCTCGGTGGGGAGAGCTCGGTTATGGTTTATTCTGGACTTGTCGTAGGTTAAGATGTAGTTGATTGTTTGCCCGGCGTGTACCTCCATGCCTTCCGCGGCGAGGTGCTTAGCCGCGATGGCTTGCGGAACCAGTTTTCTGTATTCGTTGAGGTTCTTGCTGAGGCGTTTCTCGATCACGAGCTCTTCGACCGGAATGTTTCCGGTTCTGATTAGGTCAACGTATGACTTAACGACCGCCAGCGCTTCGGGTATAAATTCCATGAATTCCTCTGAATTGTTCGCCTTCGAGAGTGTGGTTAGCACATCCGTTTGACATCGCCTGACTATGCCGGCTGTGTCATGGCGGCGGAGGTCGATTCCTCTAACTTTGAGCTTTCCGTCCTGGAAGACTCCGTAGTACCGGTTGAGGACGGGGATTCTCGGGTCCGTTCGCGAGTTCAGGAACACAATCCACTTGTAGCACCCCTCGAACGCTATCGGGAAGTGCAGCTGCTCCTCTATCGTGCGGCATAGCTCCTCGTACTCATCTGGTGTTGCGTTAGGTTTCCGGAGCCACATCGAATCCACGATGCCGTGTATGAGTTTGAAGCGCTTGGATTCTGCAATCGCGACCGCTTCTCGCAGGATCTTCCGGGAGTAGGCACAGGTTGCGATGTGTGCGTCAATTCTCCCAAACCGCGCGTTCTTGAAGCCTAAGTATCCAATTGCCCGCCGCGTTCGAGGCGGCTATGAGCAGACCAGGATCCATTTGAGCGCGGCTTGGCGTTGATCGTACCGCAACCTTGTAGGTGGGTCCATGGCTTCTTTTTTGTACTTCTTGTAAAGCGCACGTTTTCGGAGTAATATATCGAGCGACCTGGGTACTATGCCATTCCATCTTTCACAAACATTCCACCCAAGCTCCGGTACTCGACTAACGGAGTCTGGGCAGCAGTTGCAGCGTACAGTTTCTCCGCTCAGGTTCATGTTGCGCATTATAGTTGGGTATAGGGAGGCGAAGTCGAGTTCGGCGACGGAGTCGTGTAGGCCGAATTTTGGTTCGTAAATGAAGCCACCGCGGTCCGCTAGTATGAGTTCGTTTCCGTTCTTCCACTCCTCGGGCTCGTTCTTGTTCCAGGGGATTAATACGTCGGCTTTGACGGCATGGTAGAGTTGAAGGGACGTCATGCTGGTGCCAATCGTCGTTCGCGAGGCCCTCTGCAATGGGATTATGCAGGTTCGGGCCACCTCGAAGAGGCCTTCGAGGCCGCAGTCGCTGCTGATGAATCCATTCGCCTCGTCCACATGCAACCGGCCCAGTAGTCTTGCGGCGGTTTGCTTGAAGAGTATCTTCCCGTACGAAAAGTAACTGTGGCCTTGCACTTCGTAAACCCGAAGCGGCGAATCCTCCCTACCGAGAACCATTTTGTGGAGGATGTGGTGGTGTTGAGCACGCCTGGCCAAGTAGGGGAAAATGAAGGAGTCTCCGCCTTCCGTCAAAACTACATCCGGGTCAATCTCGCGGAAGGCTGTGACGAGTTTGTTGAGCTTGTCAAGTTCGCTGCCCGAGTCGAAAATTATGGTATCATTCTTGGTTTGGATTTTGATTAAGCCTAATTCATCTTCAAATCTTGAGATCCTGCAAGTCTTCTTAGTGCTGATTTCTAGCCGTATGTTTCGAAGTGTTGGCAGTTCGTAGTCGATTGTTTCACGGGAATCCTTGACAGCCCACTTAACGCGGCCATGAGATGCGTCAGCCTCGACGAACGCTAGAGGGAATAGGTCGTTGTGGTAGAGGTACATCTGAATTGATGGGATATCTACGTCGTAGAGCCTGAACTTCGAGTATCCACCATGCCGGAGGATCTTCCGTGCCAGAGTTTGGGCTTCTGATTCGTCGTTTACTTCAACTTCGAGAACGTTACTCTTAGTCTGGTCGCCTGCCCTCTCGAATTTCTCGACGAATGTGCATGATGGAATGAATGGTTGGAGGTTTAGGAGGTCGTCACGTTCTCCGCCAATGTGGATTCGCGGCTTCCAGCCGTCAACTAGCCTGACGCATGATCCGTCGCGCTGCTTGAGCCAGACAACCATTTGGCTGGCTTTAGGGTAGAGATCCAAGATCCAGCCTTGATGTTTCAAAGGCCCCGCTCTTCGATTCGTTTCTCTAACTCGATGATTTTCTTGTGGTGCGCGAACAACATCGAAATAATCAGGGGCACCTGTTTTATTGGTGAGGCCATTACACTCGCCGCCGACGCTAGCAACTTACACTGATTCAACATATCGTCGAAAATGATTTTGTCTTCTTGCCTGAGAAATTCCTGAAACCTTTTCAATTTCTCAACCTCGGCCTCTACGACCATTCTCCATGACGGGATTGTTCGTCCCATCACAGGTAACGCTCCAAAGTCTCTACCCCAAGCGAGGATGCTGTGGCGGTGCGTGGGGGAAGCCACGGATGTTTCAGTAGTGAAAATCGAGTCAGGCCGCCTTTTTCCTCGATTATTGCGAAGGCATGTACAGCCTGTGTAAGGATGCGAGCCATTAGCGCGTTTCTTGATTCTATGTTCGTCGCAATTATCAGACATTTTTGTTGTCGAGCGAGGCTTGCGAGATTTCTCGCGGCTTTCGCGAAAATGCGAAATGCATCCTCTTTATCCTCGCCCCGTATATCCGGGTCACAGTAGAGTTGCGTAATGTCGGAGACGACAACGAGTTTCGCCCTGAATTTCTTTATCGCAAGTGAGAGTTTGTCGGTTATGAGGCATGCGAGTTGGTGGTGGGTGAAAGCCCTACTGACATGCAGCCGTTCTAACACTTTCTCCGTGTCAAGGCCATGCTCAACTGAACGGTCTGAGATATAGTAAGGGTCGAAGAAGTTGCCGCCGTCAACGAATACCACATCGCAGTCCGGGCCCAATGGTTGCGGAAGTGTCGCCCTGACGCAGAGTAGCATAGAAAGGGCGTGTGCAGGTTTACCCTGAAACGTAACAAACTGGCCGAAGTTGAGCCTCAAGATGCCGTCTAAGTCTTCCATGCCAGAGGTCAGGTCAGGTTGCAACTGTTGACGCTTGCTTTGCAGAAGGTCGTTAACTTTGACGAAGTTTTCGACGGCTACCTCACAATTCAATGGAGCCATAGAATTGCCGTGAAGAATGCAAGCAGATAATCTGGGAGACCAGATTATGCGCATGTCTGTCTGAGACGCGTGAATGTAAAGCGTTCTGCATTTGAGGCGGTTCACCGAGGCTGGAAGCTGTCACAGAGTAAGGTGGCTCAACCTACCGTCTTGCGAGTCGCTTATGGACCAACTTGCGGCCGGCAGAGTAAGGGTCGATTTTGTTCGCCGCTACCTGTTTCATGATTTTCCGGAATGTTTCTGACGATGCCATTTCCTTCAGCGATATATCCTCAAAGTATTGCTTGGCTGCATCGAGCACTTCGGATCGCAACCAATTCTCATCTGCCCTGCGTGATCCAACTAACTCCTTTACGTACTTTGAGTGTTGGTTTATTGCTTCTATAAGCCCCGTAACTCCGTCTCCCGACCTTGCAATAGTCTTCAAGACGCGGGGTCGCCAACCGGTAACCGGTTCGGCCATCATGATCATTTGGTGAATTTGCTGGGCCGCGCGATGCGCATTTTCCATATCGGCCTTATTGACGACGAAGATGTCACCGATTTCCATAATGCCCGCTTTTAATGCTTGAATCTCATCGCCTAACCCGGGTGCGGTTACGACGATTGTGGTATGGGCGAGTTCTTTTACGTCGACATCAGATTGACCCGCTCCAGCTGTTTCAACGATAACGTAGTCCATTGCGGTTGCGTCTAAGATTCGAACCGCGTCTTCCGTTGCCCTGGCGATTCCGCCGAAATGGCCGCGAGTGGCCATGCTTCTGATGAACACTCGAGGATCTGCCGCTAGGTTTCCCATCCTAATTCGATCCCCCAGCAAGGCACCACCTGTTATCTGACTTGATGGGTCAACGGCCACGATTCCAACTCTACTGCCAGCATCTCTGTATCGCTCTGCAAGTTGTGCGATGAGTGTGCTCTTCCCGCAGCCTGGGGGACCCGTTATGCCAATAACATGAGCCTTGCCTGCACGCCAATACAGGCTAGAAAGTATCACAATTCTTGAACGGGGATCATTCTCGGCTGTCGACATTAGTTGGGATATGGCCCGCCGGTCGCCCTGTACAGCTTTTCGGATCAATCTTTCGACGGGTGATTTCGTATGCGGCTTGGGCACGAATGTGAGCGCCTCGTCATTTTCCTAGATGATCGTCTTGGGATGGAACTCTCCATATTCTTCTCTTATGGCATCGCTTATTTCGCCCGTAGTAGCCTTAGACCTCACAGCGTCGATTATCAAAGGCATTACGTTGATGTCCTGCTCAAGAGCATACTGAAGCTTTCTGAGGCTACGAAGCAGCTGAGTTCTCCGACGGTTTCGTCTGAAAGCTTTGGTGCGGGAAATCTGCCGACGTACTACCGCGGGAGAGATCTTATGAATCTTGATTTGATACGGTTTCGGGTCGACATATACGTTGACCCCAACAATTTCGATTGCACCAGATTCTATTCCAATTTGCCTCTTGAAAGCGCTATCGCGAATCTGCTTTTGAATATACCCACTCTGAATCGCTTTAACAGATCCTCCCAGTTTTTCAACTCGACTTATTTCAGCCCGGGCCTCATTTTCCATCTGGCTCGTGAGGTATTCGAGGTAGTAGCTTCCGCCCAAGGCATCAGCTGTCTTCGTAACACCACTTTCGTGGGCAATTATCTGCTGCGTTCGAAGGGCTATTTTTACGGCCTCTTCTGTAGGCAAGGATAACGCTTCGTCAAGGGAATTTGTGTGCAGCGACTGTGTTCCCCCTAAGGCTGCTGCCAGAGCTTGGATGGCTACTCGGACGATATTATTCTGCGGTTGCTGGGCAGTCAGCGTTTCCCCGCTGGTTTGCGTGTGGAAGCGTAGTTTCATCGCCTCCGGGTCATTTGCGTGAAATTCTTCTTTCATTATGTGTGCCCATATGCGGCGGGCTGCCCGGAATTTCGCTACTTCTTCTATGAAATCGTTGTGGCATGCAAAAAAGAAGGACAGATGCGGCGCGAACTCGTCGATCTTCAACCCGCGTTGGATGCAAGCTCTCACGTACTCCTTTGCGTTCGCAAATGCGTAAGCGAGTTCTTGGACCGCGCTTGAGCCGCTTTCTCTGATGTGATATCCGCTAATGCTGATCGGGTGCCACATCGGCATTCTCTTGGCACAAAATTCGATAATGTCCACGGACAGCCTCAACGATTGCTCCGGAGGAAAGATGTAGGTATTGCGCGCTATGTACTCCTTGAGAATGTCATTCTGTGTCGTTCCACGCAGTCGCTTGAGCGGGACTCCTTGCAATGTCCCGACCGCTGCGTACATAGCTAACATTATCGCAGCCGTGGCGTTGATGGTCATCGAAGTACTGATCATTCCAAGGTTGATCCCCTGGAAGAGTAGTCCCATGTCATTCACAGAACTGATCGGTACTCCTACCCGGCCGACTTCTCCTTCAGCCCGAGGGCTGTCGGAATCATAACCCAATTGAGTTGGAAGGTCAAAGGCAACGCTAAGCCCCGTTTGTCCTTGTTCAATCAGGAATCTGAAACGCCGATTCGTAGCCTCGGCGCTACCAAACCCCGAGTATTGCCTCATCGTCCAAAGTCGGGAACGGTACATCTCGGGGTAGATTCCGCGCGTAAAGGGAAATTTCCCCGGTTCGCCCAAATTGCGTTCGAGGTACCGTGGATCAGAATCCCTTCGGTCGTAGAACTTTTTCACTGCAAAGCCCGAAGCAGAGAAAATCCTTTCTTCTTTCAACGTTGGACAACCTCTTAGGGGACCTAGCACGTATATGACTTTGAAGGGAAAAGCCCTCAAATCACCCAAAAGAACATTAACGCCCATCTTCTGAAGTTTCTAAGTTCGTGTGGAACAAATGCCGCCGAAGAGAAAAATGAATTACTGGGCGAAGAAAGTTAAGCAAATAGTAACCGCGAGAAAACGACAAGGCCCACTTTACGATCGCAAGGAGCTTCGTTCGATAGTTGAAAAACAGCGCAAGTGGAAAGAAGGCACGCTAAAGAAATGGTTGGCGAAGGCGCCCGAGCGCAAGGAAGAATTTGAGAACCCGTCCGGAATCCCCCTAAGACGCATCTACAGTCCTACGGACGTGTCGTACCAAGCTTATTCCGAGAACGTGGGACTCCCGGGCGAATTTCCATACACTCGCGGGGTCCACCCAACGATGTACCGGGGCCGTCTATGGACTATGCGAATGTTCTCCGGTTACGGTACTCCCGAGCAAACCAATGCACGACTCAAGTACCTTCTGAAGGAAGGCGAGACTGGACTGAGCATTGCCTTCGACATGCCGACTTTGTATGGCGTTGACGCAGACCATCCAAGGGCTGAGGGAGAGGTTGGCAAGTGCGGTGTTTCGGTATCCTCACTTAGAGATATGGAAGTGGTCCTCGATGGCATTCCGCTTGATGAAGTCAGCACTTCAATGACGATCAACGCGCCTGCTTCTGTTCTAACCTGTATGTATGTTGCAGCCGCTGATGAACGCGGCATAGCGCCGAAGAAACTGCGCGGCACGGTGCAAACCGACATTCTCAAGGAGTATGCAGCCCAAAAGGAGTGGGTGTACCCACCCGAAGCTCACCTCAGAATCATCCGCGACATGATTCTGTACTCCACAAAGCACCTCCCACAATGGAACTACGTCAGCGTAAGCGGATACCATATTCGCGAAGCGGGTTCAAGTGCCCTACAGGAATTGGCTTTCACTTTGGCCGATGGGTTTGCCTACGTCGACCTAGGACTGCAAGCTGGGTTGAAAGTAGACGATTTCGTCCCCAGGCTATCCTTCTTCTTTAACTGTGGTATGGACTTCTTTGAAGAGATTGCGAAATTTCGGGCTGCCCGACGGGTTTGGTCTAAAGTTCTCAAAGAAAAATATAATGCGAGAAACCCTAGGTCAACGTTAATGCGATTTCATACTCAGACCTCAGGCGTGTCTTTGACATGGCAACAACCACTCAACAACATTGTAAGAACTACTATTGAGGCCTTAGCCGCAGTTTTGGGCGGAACACAATCATTGCACACGAATGCGTACGATGAGGCATGGGCTCTACCAACAGAGCAAGCCGCTCTAATTGCTTTGAGAAGCCAACAGCTCTTGGCTGAAGAGACCGGGGTTGCTGACGTCATTGACCCCCTCGGTGGCTCGTACTATGTTGAATGGCTCACGGATGAGATGGAGCAGCGAACATACGAGTATCTTGCAAGAATCGAGGACCTCGGCGGTATTCTGGCTGCCATCAAGACAGGTTTCATTCAGAGGGAAATCGCAGATACTTCATACAAGTATCAAAGGCAGATGGAAGAAGGCAAGAGGGTTATTGTGGGAGTTAATGCCCACCAAATGAATGAGGCATCTCCTATTGAAACGCTAAGAATCGATGAAAAGATACGCAACAGCCAAGTTGAGAGGTTGAAAGAAGTCAAGAAAAACAGGGATGCTACAGCAGTGAAAAACTCTTTAGAAGAACTCCGCTTATCTTTCCTGGATCCTGATTCGAACTGCATCTACCCGATGCTTAAGGCCGTAAAATCCTATGCAACATTAGGAGAAATTGTGGACGTTGGAAGAAGAGTGTTCGGGGACTGGAAGGAACCCTCGATACTGTGAAGTTCGGAGGTGGGACAGTCTCGACAACACGGTTGACGACCAAGAAAATTCAGCAGAGAAAGATTAGGGTGCTTGTGGCAAAACCCGGGCTCGTGTAAATCAACGGCTAAACGGGCATGACCGTGGCGCCCTCGTCTTGTGTAGGGCCCTCCGAGATGCTGGTATGGAGGTCATCTACGCCGGACTCTTAGCCGGCCCAGAGCAAGTTGCTCAAATGGCCATAGACGAAGACGTTGACGTTGTTGCGATGAGCTTGCTCAACGGCGCACACATGACCGCCTTCCCGAAGGTCGCAAAGGCGCTCAAAGAACATCACGCAGGCGACATCCTGCTCGTAGGGGGCGGCATCATCCCCGAAGAGGATAAGCCGAAACTCGAGAGATTGGGTATATCGGGGAATTTCGGCCCAGGCACCTCTCTGCAGACGATCATCGATCACATAGTAGACCGCGTTCGGAAGGAACGTTGGAAGTAGCCATTCTATTTAGCCCGTCAAGCTACCTTTTCGAAATATTCAATGTCTAGTATGGAGCCAGTTGCCTTTGATTTTTCTTTGAAAATCAGGCGCACTTTGTCGCCTATGGCGACTTGACCCTTTGTCTTGTGAACTATGCCGCCATGGGAGGGAAAACGGACCAGCGCGACTGTGACTGGTTCTGAGAGATTCGGATATGAGCGTATCTTTGAACGCTTTTCAGGTCTCGAAACAATCTCTTCCCGCGTAACCTTCACGACTTCAACCGAGGCTCTGATAACTGGACAATAATCTTCATTATTGGCACCTTCCATTCGCAATGCGAACACGCAGGGATTCGAGGATCAATTTAGAATGACAGAACCTCTAGCTAGTATTGTTTCAGCGGGTGTTTCGAAGTTCGGTGTTCGCGAAGGGCTGTATAGCAGAGAGCTCTTCGCCGAGGCCGCGAGAGAAGCGTTCGATGCTTGCCCCAAACTCGATCCCAAACGGGACATCCAAGCCCTCTTCGTTGGGATGATGAGCGAATCCTACGAACACCAAGCCCACGTCGCTCCCCTGCTCTTAGATTGGATTGGTTTGCTCCCGAATCCCGCTTTCAGAACGGAGGGGGCATGCGCATCCTCAAGCATCGCAATGCGAACTGCATTGTTTGCTATCGTCTCTGGCCTATACGAGGTGGTCCTTGTGGGGGGCGTAGAGAAGATGACCCATGTCAGCACCACCGGAGTAACTGAGATTCTGGCAATGGCATCAGACTTCCCCTTCGAACAGTGGCACGGGATCTCCTTTCCCGGGATCTTCGGTATGATGGCGGTAGACCACATGAACCGGTATGGGACCACAGAGGAACAGATGGCTAAGGTTGCGGTAAAGAACCATGAACACGGTGCCCTTAATCCGAAAGCGCATTTCCAAAAGCGTATAACAGTTGACGAAGTTCTATCATCACGCCCCGTTGCGTGGCCCCTGAAACTGTACGATTGCTGCCCCCGATCGGATGGTGCCAGTTGCCTAGTACTTACCTCACCTAAGATTGCGAGAAAATTCACTGATGCGCCCGTGAACATAATTGGTTCAGGGCAAGCTCAGGACACGCTCAGTCTTTGCCAACGGGAGAATTTTAGCAGTATGAAGGTCACTAAGCTAGCTGCCCAACAAGCATACAAAATGGCCAAAGTCGGGCCGAGCGACATTGACGTGGCAGAATTACACGATTGCTTTACAATTGCGGAGATCATTGCCTACGAAGACTTGGGCTTCTGCGATCAAGGGAAGGGCGGAAAACTAATCGACGAAGGGGCAACCTACCTGGGGGGGAAGATTCCGGCGAACACTAGCGGGGGGCTCAAAGCGAAAGGCCATCCCGTCGGGGCGACAGGGACGGCACAAGCGTGTGAGATCTACTTCCAATTAACCAACCAGGCAGGGCGAAGGCAGGTTGCCGGAGCAGAAATTGGGCTTACGGAGAACGTTGGTGGGTCAGCCTCAACCGGGGTTGTCCACATCTACAAACGTGGAGATTGAAGGGGACATAAGAGATGGGAGCATCAATGATGAAAACGCCCACCGAAGAACCTGGTTTCGTTCGGGACGAGAACGGATTCATAATGCCGACCGTAGAGAACTTCTACAAGTATTGTGGCGAAAGGAAGCTCATGGGCGTCAAATGCAAGGGATGTGGTGAAATCCTTTGGCCCCCTCGCGGCATATGCCCCAAGTGTTTCTCTTACACGGTTGAGTGGATGGAATTCAAGGGTAAGGGAAAACTTCTAACATACACCATCATTCACTTTCCGCCAAGCCAATTCTTGGCGCTCGCCCCATACGCCGTTGGCATACTCAAGTTGGAGGAGGGCCCTCAGCTGCCGGGCATGATAAAGAACCTCAAGCTAGAAGACCTGCGGATTGGAATGAATCTTGAGGTCGATTTCGAAGGTTCCGTCCCTAAGGAATGGCCTCGTTGGCCGCGCTATTTCTTCAAACCAGTGAGTTAGATCTACGCTGGTGGAAAACCATTATTCCTGTTGGAATAATTCGAGGCCTGGAATATTAATATCGGAATATGCGCGGCTGGGGCAATTTAACGTGTTCACAGTGTGGTGCTAGTGGTACAAGCGGATCTAACAGGAGATTTCCCGCGTTCCGAGAAGCTCATAGAAGCAACACGGGCTGCGGCGCGCGGTAAGATCTCACAAACCAAGGTTGATGCGGTCTTCGCCGAAGACGCGACATCGCTTGTTGAACTGCAGAAGAGCACATCCCTGGATACTTTCGTTGACGGGCAACTGAACTGGCAAGACCTATTCAGACCCTTTTCAGAGTTGTTCACCGGCATTCACCCGGGCGCCCTGACCAGGTGGTTCGACAACAACACTTTCTACCGGAAACCAGTAATCGTTGAGAAAGTAACGTTTCGTGGCTCAAGAATAGATGAGTTTTTCCGCCATGACATGCTACCGAGCGACGCCCGTAAGAAAGCCATTCTTCCCGGGCCCGTTACGTTCGCCGCACTAGCAGAAAACTCCGCCTACCCATCGCTCGTGGACCTTGCAGATGACCTCGCGCATGCCCTGCGAGAAACCGTGGCCAGCTTACAAAGAGCTGGATACACTTACTTCCAATTCAATGAACCCGCTCTCGTTGCGGGCGGCGCAACGAAACACTATCTCGAAATGGCGAAACATGCATTCGAGGTTTGTGCAAGAGGAGTGGCGGGGCAAACCATGCTGCAAACATACTTCGGCGACGCCGAGCCTGTGATTGACGACCTGTTAGATTATCCTGTGAACTGCATCGGGTTGGATTTCTATGCAACATCAATCGACTCGCTGGCCCAGCATGATTTCAATAAAGAGCTAGGGTGTGGCTGCGTCGACGGAAGAAACTCATTGCTAGAAACGGCAACCGATCTCAGCAAGTTTGTAGCAGAGGTCAAGAAACGGTTAGACCCTAAGAGCATACGCCTTGGTCCAAACTGTGACTTAGACTTCCTCCCCGAAGTCGTCGCTGAGAAGAAAGTACGCCTTCTAGGCGAAACTAAGGCAAAGTTGGCGACATAGGTGGGCAGCCTATTCCCAGTGCAGGAAACTGGAAGCCTGCCAAAAGCCCCTTGGCTAATTGCATACCTGCGCGGAAGGAAATTTGAGCAATCCGACTTTGACCATTTATCAAAGTGGTCAAAGATTACCGGGTTCGAAGGCGCAAAGGAGGCTAAGTCTATCCTCTCGCTTGCGAAGACTCCTGAAACCGAAGAGCGAATCAGACAACTAGCTTCATTGTTCGGCATTAGGTTTCTCGAGTCCGCAGGCCTAGAGTACGTCTACGACGGTGAAGCAAATCGGATCGAAATGTATGAACACCCGGTTAGAAACTCACATGGATTCGCATTTTACGGACACGTAAAATCTTTCGATAATAGATACTACAGAAAGGCCGCTTGCGTACGTAAAGTAGGATTCCGAGAACCGTACCATTTGAAAGAATTTGATTTTGTGAAACAGCATGCAAAACGGAAAATAAAGGTCCCCATTACCGGACCGTACACAATAGCCGAATGGTCGTTCAACGAATACTATCAAAAACAACTTGCGAAAAAATATCCGGACCCGCGGCAGCTCAAGTTTGAAGCAAAAAGAGAGTTTGTACTCGACATAGCGAGGGAAATCATACGGCCGAACCTTCAAGCCCTCGTCGAGGCGGGCGCAGAATGGATCCAGATAGACGAGCCGGCACTCACTACGAAACCGGCAGAGGTGCCATTCTTCGTTGAAGCGTTCAACGAATGCACAGGGGGGATTCAGTGCAAGTTCAGCGTCCACGTTTGCTACAGCGACTACAGCCTACTGTACCCACACGTGCTGGAGCTAAAGAACTGTAGCCAGCTGGCCTTGGAATTCGCCAACCGCGACTACGGCAAAAGAGAAGCGTACGACCAACTCAAGCTCCTCAAGGAGTACGGCGACGACAGAGAAATCGGTTTAGGAGTTGCCGACGTGCACATTGATGAGGTTGAAAGCCCCATACTTGTCCGAGACAGAATACAATACGCGACCAAGATTCTCGGAGACCCGGGAAAAATCTACGTAAACCCGGATTGTGGCCTGCGAACACGGTCGTGGGACGTAGCGTACGCGAAACTCTGCAATATTGTAAAGGGCGCCGAGTTGGCAAGGCAATCCATGACCTGACCGTGGAAGCATAGTGGAAAGCACTAGGTCAGAAGGCAAGCTAGTCCATGAGAATTTCCGAAATGCTGAAGGCCAAAAGGCCAATTTTCTCATTGGAATTCTTTCCCCCCAAAACAGAGGAGGCGATGTCTCAACTTTTTGAAACTCTGAAGGAGGTCAAGAACCTAAACCCTGGATATGTCTCTGTGACCTACGGTGCTGGCGGTGCAACACGAGACAAAACAATAGACATTGTCACGCACGCGAAGAGAGAGATTGGCTTGGAAAGCATGGCGCATCTCACCTGCGTTGGGCATTCGAGGCAAGAGATCAGAGCCATCCTCGACAGATTAGTGGCTTCAGGGATTGAGAACGTTGTCGCCTTGCGCGGTGACCCACCACAAGGACAAACCAAGTTCACGGCCAACCCCGACGGGTTTAGGCACGCAAGCGAACTGGCATCGTTCATCCATGCCTCCTACCCGCTATGCATCGCCGTTGCCGGGTACCCCGAAGGGCACATTGAAGCGGCGGACAAGGAGGCAGATTGGAACTACCTCTGCCAGAAAGTGCGCGCCGGAGCCGATTTCGTGATAACCCAGCTCTTCTTCGACAACAAACACTTCTTCAATTTCGAGAGAAGAATGCGGGAAAAAGGCGTAACCGTCCCGATTATTCCAGGCATAATGCCGATAACAAACTTCAACCAAATCCTTAGGTTTACTCGCATCTGCGGAGCAACAATTCCACAAAAGCTTGTGACGGACCTAGAACGGATCCAAGATAACCCCGAAGCAGTTCACGAATATGGTGTCGAACAGGCAACCGGGCAATGCAAGGAACTCTTAGCCCATGGCGTTCCGGGAATTCACTTCTACACGCTAAACAAGTCTACAGCAACCCGCGACATTATTCGAAGCCTAAGAAACTGAAGCCTTGGCTTTTCTTACTTCACAATTACGAGGACGGCTTCTTTCTTAATCACTACGCCCTCTTCAATTAGAATCGATTTTACCTTACCTGCAACTGGTGAAACTATCTCATTTTGCATTTTCATCGCCTCAAGAATTAAAAGAGGGGTTCCAACATCCACAGACTCACCTTCTTTCACCAAGATACTAGTTATTCGGCCTGGCATTGGGGCGCAAATATCACCGCTTAGATGTGACCGCCCAATCCCCTGCGTCGGAATGGTATAACCCCCTGCTCCGATGGCTTGAACGGAGGCTTGAAACGGTGTTCCAGCAAGCCAGACGTCCACTTTGTCAGTCGGCAGTACCCTTGTTTGTGCATTGATGCTGTCCTCGGCCGAACGTACCCGCCAAGTGGAGATATTGCCTTTTGTCAACGGCTCGCTTTCGAAAACCTCTCCGTCTACTGTAACCTGGAAGGTGCCATCGCCCTTTTGGTCCACTGATGTGGTATACTCCCTGCCATTGATCTGAACTCTATATGTGCGCATTTTACCACCCTACCCTTTCCCTCACTTGTTCCGCCATTGCAGCCATTCGCCACCTCAACGTGCCGCCGTTCCTATGTTCTATAGTGGTCGGAGGGTTCCTAATTCTGCTCGTAGAGGCCGCGACGGCTGCAAATTTCTCTAAGGTGAGAAGGTTCGCATTCATCCGTGGCAATACGCCGTTTAGATATGTTGTGTCAAAGTCTCCCGCAACGAATCCTTCGTCGCGCATGAGTAATCTGTGCAAAGGTATTGTCGTCGGCACACCAATTATCTCGATCTCATCGAGCGCGACCTTCATTCGCTGGATCGCTTCAGACCGGTCTCGTCCCCATGTTGCAAGCTTTGCAACCAACGAATCATAGTACTCAGGGATCGTATACCCAGAGAACAACGCTGAATCAACACGAACACCTGGCCCTGTCGGCGGATGGTAATGAATCACGGTGCCCGGTGAGGGGGCGAAACTTCGCGCGTCTTCGGCGTTGATTCGGCAATTGATCGCCCACCCTTCCACCTGAACCTCATTCTGAGAAATTCCTAGGGAGGATGTCGATGCTATCGTAATTTGCTCCTCTACGATGTCGATACCAGTTGTCATCTCGGTCACAAGATGCTCAACTTGAAGTCGCTTGTTGACCTCGAGAAAGTAGAATTCCCCGGTCTTATCGAGCAGAAACTCTACTGTCCCAGCATTTGTGTACCCTGCAGCCGACAGTCCCTTCTTGGCTGCGTCAATCAGCTGTTGCCGGAGCTTTTCGTTCACTGCCACAGATGGTGCTTCTTCAAGGAGTTTCTGGTGCCTACGTTGTATGCTGCATTCACGTTCTCCGAGGCTGACGACCTTTCCATGCTTATCGCAGACTGCTTGAATCTCAACATGTCTGGGGCTGATCAACCTCTTTTCAACATAGACATCTCCTCTTCCGAATGCGGAGAGTGATTCGAGTTTTGTTAAGCGGAAGAATCGCCGGGCTTCATCGCTCGTTTTTGCAATTCTCATTCCCCGTCCGCCACCACCATAGACGGCCTTTAGTATGACTGGGTATCCGATTTTCTCTGCGACGTCTGCCGCGTCATCCGCGTCCTTGACAGGTCCATCGGCAGGTATGATTGGAACTCCAGCTTCTTGCATGGTTCTTTTGGCCGATAACTTGTTGCCAAGTTTCTCCAGAGCGGCGCTTGAGGGGCCGATGAAGTTGAGGCCGTTCTCTTCACACGCCTGAACGAAGGAACTGTCTTCAGCTAAGAAACCGTAGCCAGGATGAACGGCATCGCAACCAGTATCTAGCGCCGCGCGGACAAGCTTTTCAACACTCAAGTAACTCTCTGATGGGGTCGCTCCCCCAAGGGCGTACCTTTCATCCGCGTAGCGTAGAGGTAGTGAATCTCGGTCTGGGTCCGAGTAAGCCTGAACTGTGCGAACGCCGAGCTTACGGCACGTTCTGATAATCCTAAGCGCTATCTCGCCCCTGTTCGCAATGAGTAATTTCATCTTCAAAGGCCGAGCAACCTCACTACTTGGCTTGCGGATCTGTCGAAGATTGCATATTGAGTTAGAGGGGAGGGTTGCCATGCTTCTTGGGCGGCCTAAGTTCGCGTTTGTTCAGCGACGCCTCCAAAGCTCGTATTAGCCTTGGACGTGTTTCTTGTGGTTCAATTACATCGTCAATATACCCACGTTCCGCAGCCACGTACGGATTGGCGAATCTTTCACGATAGTCCTCCAGCAACTTGTTTACTACTTTCGGATCTGCGTCGTCAGCGATTTTTTTCCTGTAAATGATCTTGATGGCACTTTCAGGGCCCATGACGGCTATTTCAGCGGTAGGCCATGCGAAGTTGAAATCTGCCCGAATGTGCTTGCTTCCAAGGACGTCGTATGCTCCTCCGTAGGCTTTGCGTATGATTACGGTGAGCTTCGGAACTGTAGCTTCACAATACGCGTACAGCAGTTTGGCCCCGTTCTTGATTATGCCTGAATGCTCCTGATCGACGCCAGGGAGAAAACCTGGGACATCGACGAACGTTAGAATTGGAATGTTGAATGAGTCACAGAATCGTATGAATCGGGCTGCCTTCATAGAGGAATTGTTATCCAATGCCCCGGCGTAGTGCTTGGGTTGGTTTGCAACTACACCCACGCTGCGACCGTCCAAGCGTCCGAATCCTATGACTATGTTCGGGGCCCACTGTGCGTGCACCTCCAAGAATGTTCCAGTATCAAGAACTCTCTGAATGATTTCTTTCATGTCGTATGGGCGGTCGGGATCTGATGGGACAATTGAGGAGAGTTCGTGGTCCATTCTGTTCGGGTCATCGCCTGTCTTGACGATGGGTGGGTCTTCTAAGTTGTTTTGCGGTAGGTAGGAGAGCACTGCTTTGATCAATTGTATTGCTGCAGATTCATCAGCAGCGAAGAAGTGAGAGACCCCCGAGATTTGGCTGTGGGCAGATGCGCCGCCGAGGGCCTCAAAGGTAACATCCTCATTGAGCACGGACTTAACCACGTCTGGGCCAGTAACGAACATGTAACTGGTTTTGTCGACCATGATTACGAAGTCGGTTAGTGCCGGAGAGTAAACTGCCCCCCCAGCGCAAGGGCCCATTATCGCAGAGATTTGCGGAACCACCCCGCTAGCCAGCACGTTCCGCTGGAATATCTCTGCATAGCCACCAAGGCTCACTACCCCCTCCTGAATTCTCGCTCCGCCAGAATCGTTCAATCCGATTATGGGAACTCCAACCTTCATGGCATGGTCCATGACTTTACAAACCTTCATTGCGAAGGTTTCACCCAGCGATCCTCCGAATACTGTGAAATCGTGGGCAAACACATAGACCGGGCGACCGTCCACCGTTCCGTGCCCTGTGATAACCCCATCTCCTAGGATTCTGCGGTCCTCCATTCCCGGTGCCACGTTCGGAGTCAAGGCGAAGCGGTCGAGTTCAACGAAACTGCCCTGGTCGAGGAGAAGGTCTATCCTTTCGCGTGCAGTGAGTTTTCCTTTCGCATGCTGCTGGTCGATGCGTTCTTTCCCGCCCCCTAGGGCGGCTTTCTCCCTGAGTTCGCGTAGTTGATCGATTTTTCTATTGATCCCGGAATCTGGTTCTTTCATTAACTTTCGACCAAGTTTTGTTTCGGGAGCTATTACTGAGCCGGGTTATCGCTTATTAGTCTGTGGCAGCGTGAATTGCGTTTCATACAATGTCTTCAGCGGTTAGAAGTGGGGATACTCCACGCTGATGGCCGAGCTTGTTTCAATCAACCGGTTAGACCCGTTAGCTGTTTTGATTCGAACTATAGCGAATGATTCATAGTCAGCTACCACTCCGGAGACCTCTTCGCCCTCGACCTTGATTGTAACTTGCCTTCCACGTGAGCAATCTAGTTCATTGAGCAAACTCATTGCACCGTTTAGGTTGGAGGATGCAAGTTCGTAGACATTCTCTATTTCCATGAGGAGCAGGGCAATCATTGCTTCCCTTTCGACAGGTGAGCCAAGAAGGTCCTGTAGCGAGGTCGACTTTGGACCAAGCTCTCCTAGCCTGACCGCATGGAAATTTGCGTTTATTCCTACGCCCAAGAGAGCATATTCTAGTTGATCTCCTTTGAATTTGGTACCCGCTATGACACCTGCGAGTTTTCGGTCGCCAACAAGGATGTCGTTAGGCCAACGTACGCGCGCTCCGACCTTTGGGTTGGAGTTAATGGTTTTGGCCGCAGCTAGGGCGCCGATTATGGGGAGAGCGCTCAAAGGGTCGAGTGTTAAAGGAAAGCGAAGCACAGTTGTTAACCAAATCCCGCCTCTTGGAGAAAGCCAGGTTCGGCCCTGGCGGCCGCGACCCGAGGTTTGCTCCTCAGCGAGAACAGTGTGGCCGTGCGCAGCGCCAGCGTTGGCTCGTTGTGCGGCCACATCGTTCGTCGATGTGCACTTGTCAAGAATCTGCAGCGACCGGCCCAACTGCTTTGTTTGCAATTTTCCGAGAATGGAGTCACGGTCAAGGTTCGGAATGAATCTCAAGCGGCGCATTTCCCACAAGCAATTGCTGTTAGCGGCTCCAAAGTATTACAACGAGTTTAGCAGGGGACGGCTCCTCTTTTACGCTTTTGAGGAATATTCTTCAGCTCGCTTTTGGGCCATGAAGCTCATCAAAGATGTTGGCGTACTGTAGCCTGCACTCTAAGCGGACGAGAACGGGCTAGGAAACCGTCTTCTTCGTATCCTCAGACCTTGCTCCGCGAGTTCCCACAACAAGGCATACCATTGTGGCGCGCGGTGAGACACCCGGGGTGGCAAGTATCTGATCAACCGTCGCCTTGAGCTCGGCTACATCTTTCGTGATTACCTCACAAACCAAATCGAAGAGGCCGATAACCACGCTCACGGCTAGAACGGAAGAAACGCTCAGGACACCTGCGACCATCCTATCAAACTTATCCCTAGAAGAGAGCCTGCCGGAGCGAATGAAACAAAAAGCTGTAGGGTTCTTGTTCACCTTCTTTCGATGATGGTCCACAATTATGTAGCTAGTTGCGTTTTCGACCAACGGCCGACTCTTTTCCCTCGTGAAGAGAATGCGGTCTACATTTCTTCTTAACTCACCGAGGGTGGCGAAAGAGGGTAGTCTGCAGATCATGTTATGGGCGCCGAGCGTGAGGAAAGCGTCTATTTTACGCCCCTTCAAAATCTCGTAGAGGCTATCTTGGGAGCCGGGTTCGGTTTCTAACCCGATATAGGCGTCCATGCCTTTCAGGGAAGAACTTCACTATAAAAAGACTGGTCTGGGGTAAATGAAAATCAGATAGATGTCGCACTACAATACGTGGTCGGTTTGCGTACCAGGTCGCTGACGCGTCGTGCAGCTGCCATTAACCTGTTGGGGCGCGGTTGAAACTAGGTTTTCCGATTCGACGTTGGATTCTGGATACTGATAGGCGGTTTGAGCTGGTGGCGGCCCGAGAGTGGGGTTTTTCCGCTTGCCGTTGAGATCGCTTGGAACAAACGTCGTTTTGGATACAAGTCTTAGTTTCCTCTAGTCTCGGAATGAGGTGGAATTGTTCTACTTGGTGTATAGACGCTTCGCATACTACATTTGTACAGCCAGCTTAAGTTACACAGCGATTATTTAGTTTCGGTGCAAAGAACAAAATAGGGTGTCAGCCTAAGTGACGAAGGTTGAACTGGGGCAAATTGCGAAGAGGCCTGAGCTTTCGGTGAACTTAGAGGGGCTTTCTGATGGCGAACTGTTAGAGCTTGCTGTTCCTTCGGAGAACCCGACTGAGAGCAGACGTGTATTGGTTATCTGGTTGTTCCTTAAGGAATCTCCAAAGGTCGGTCTGGAGGAGTTCGACCGCTCACTTACAGCGATGGCCGAACAAGAGTTGGAGCGGCGAGCCCGTAAGGGTTAGTCGCTCAAGCAGCTAAGGTTCATCTTCCGAGTCGTTTCATCAGGCCGGAGCGTTCGTTCTTTTTGCGAGCCAGTTGTTCTTTGTCGATGACAAGCTCGGATTCGTTATATTGCAGGTCCGCCATCTTCCGCACAGCAATTAGTTTTCGCGTCTTGCCCTGAATGTCCTTCTCGTAAATCTGGACGTATCCGTTGAAGAGTTCTATTAGGCTCTGCACTTCCTCGTTCGAGTGAAGGCCGGGGTTGAAGACCCCTAACACAGTGAAGCCCCAATTCTCGAA
>Ga0187886_1000990_pt1 | contig 28579 bp, 22 predicted proteins | sample June2016WEW_20_1_FD_133001 | JGI IMG/M metagenome (GOLD analysis project Ga0187886, IMG submission 133001) | Peatland microbial communities from SPRUCE experiment site at the Marcell Experimental Forest, Minnesota, USA - June2016WEW_20_150 | ecosystem: Environmental > Terrestrial > Soil >...
GCCCGGCCGGTCGATGCACCGATATCAAACTGGTCGCTTTCAATCGAAGCTGCAGCGACATCGCTCTCGAGCGTCATGTTGTGTGTGATGACAGTGATCCCTTTCTCGCGCGCTCGCTCAAGCGCGCTCACCGACGATTTGGCACTCAGCGGAGCAATTGCGATTGCATCTACTTTGTTCGCGATGTAGGTGTTGATCAGCTGAACTTCCTTGTCCGGTCTATTGTCGCTGTTCGCTTCGAGCAGCTCGACCCCGTTCTTCTTTGCGGCGTCGCGCATACCGAACAACACAAGACGGAAGAACTGGTCTTCCTGAAACACAATTCCTGCAATTCGTTTCTGGGAGGGCTGCTTGCTGCAGCTGAAAAGCGCGAGGCCGGCGACCAGGAGAAGCAGAGAGAGAACGATGTTTCGGTGCATGCAAGGGTACTTTCTGTAATAGTCGGACTTCAATGGGTCAACTCTTTGAGGCGTTGCTGGAATTTCCTGATCTCATCCGGCTTCTCTCTGGTGAGAAGAACTCCGGGAAGCGATGTTTTCTTCTCCACGGGTTGTCCTTTCAAGACTTTCACCGCTGCTTCTGCGGCCATCGAACCGATTTCGAATGGCTGCTGGCCGGTGATGGCCTGCAGAACGCGATCGTCATCCAGAAGAAAATTCGAAAGTTGATCGCTGATATCGGTGCCAAACACGGCGACCCTTCCGGCTTTGCCTGCATTCCGTACGGCCATCACTGCCCCGACCGTTCCCCCCTCGTTTGCGGCCCACACGATGTCGACATCCGGGTTCGCTGTGAGAATGTCCCCGACCTTCTTTGTTGCCTGCTCGGCGAGCCAGGCATCCTGTTCAGAAACGATCGAAACGCCGGGAAACTTGAGAACCTCGTCCTTGAAACCATTGATTCTCATCATCGCTTGCTCGGGAATCTGTGACTTACCGGAAATGATGGCGATCTTGGCCTTGCCCTTCAGTGAGTGCTCGATGAACGCGCGAGCGGCTCGTCCTGTCGATGCTCCCAGATCAACCTGGTCGCTTTCGACAAAGGAAGCGGCGAGGTCACCTTCTACGGGCGTATTGTATGTCACGATGGTGATGCCTTTTTCGTGAGCGCGGGTCAGGGCGGCGACCGATGCCTTTGCACTGAGAGGTGAGATGACAATGGCGTCGACCGAGTTAGCGATGTACGTATTGATCAGCTCGACTTCCTTGTCGGGCTTGCCTTCGCTATTTGCTTCAAGGAGTTCAACGCCGTTTTTCGTTGCCGCGTCACGCATTCCAAACAATACAAGCCGGAAAAACTGGTCTTCCTGAAAAACGATCCCAGCGATCCGTTTCTTTGATTGTGCCTTCTGCTTCGTGCTACACCCTGCAAGTGCCAGGATCGCCACGAGGATGACGCTGCAGATAACAATTGTTCGTCTCATATTCCAGCTTTCACGAATGAGAATCGTCCCGTGAATTCGTCTTCGCCTCTCGCCTGTACCGTTGACAATCACCACTCACCAATTAACTCTTTGTTTCTTTGTGTCTGTTTCCCGACACATCAGAGCTGATCGCGTGCGGCGACTTCCACCCACGCGCCGTCTTTCTTCTCCAGTCCGTTTGGTTTCAGTCCGTACGGCTGAGGGAGCGCGGCGTTCGTGAAGTTCATGAACTCGATGCGGTACGGTATGATCTTGATGAGGATGTACTCGCTATTGTCGGGTCCGCCCGGATACATATCGGTCCAGTACGATCTCCAGTACTTCCGCTTCAGCTCGGGATCGCTGTCAAGCGCGGCATTGCCGACGATTGTGACATAGGCGGTGCTGCGCGGGTTGAGGAACGCCAGCGTCACTTTGCTCTGCTTCAGGATCTCGCGGACCTTACGCGAATTCGGACTGGCGCCAAGCCACACGTTGAACTCTGCGTCCGGTGTGAACGGATGCATCAAACGCGCATTGATTTCTCCTGAGTCTCCGTGGCTCATGAAAAAACAATAATCTGCTTCTTTCATGATTTCCCGGGCAGTTGCGAGCAGTTTTTCCGGCTGTTGAACTCCCATACGGTGGGCCTTTCTTCTTGTCGTGGAAGGTATGTGGAAATATTCAAATTCTCTTAGGGTCGATCTGGCACGGTTTGCCGGAACGAGTCTTTATAGAGTCCAATTTTGTCGATGGGAATTGGCTTGAATCCAAGGGCAAAGGCCCGCGACGTGCTCTTCAAGCGAAAATCGTGCCGTTGCAGGCTCTCAAAGCCCGGATCTCCGGTGACGAAGGTGTTCTCCCTGAACTCCTCTTTGATGCCTTTGTCCGCACTTGTATAGAGTACATAGCCATCTTTTTTATCAATATCCAGATAGTACGGGTCCCATCCCTTCTGATCCTTCTGCTGCCGGCGGCAAATGGCAGTGTCCGCAATGAGGTTGTCGCGCATTGTCACGACCGAGAAATCAAACGCGTTGGAATCATAGAAATCGATCCAGCGCCCGCCGTACGAAACGTTGTGGATAATCTTGTTGTTCAAGGGAAAAGCCGGATTTCCCTTGTCGAGCGTTAACAGCTCCGGATATCGGGTGCTGTATGGTGGTTCGTGATAGTTCATTTCGTGGAGGAGTTTGGACATGTAAGGGAAAGTACCGTCAAAATAGTAACTCGCCCATCCGAGCCCACGGGCATCCAGGTGAACCGACGGTGAACACTCGACGAAGATATTATTCTCCACCGTATTGTCCCGCCCTCCGCCAATCATTGCCGAGCGACCGGAGCGGTAGAACACATTCCCGTACACGGTAAACCCGCTTGCCCAGTCATCGAGGTACACAGCCATCACACCGTGAAGTCCCGGTCCGAGCAGGTGATGGAAATAATTGTATCGAATGATATTTCCGCGCCAGGTCCAATCGCGTCCGGTGTGCAGTGCGCCGGCATCTCCTGATTCCTGACACACGCGATACACCTCGTTGAATTCAACCAGATGGTCGTTGCCTCTGAGGTATATCGCTTCAAAGGGAGCATCATGGATGACGTTGTGCAAAACTTTCCCTCCGACGCCATCGACAAATACTGCATAATGTCCCGTCCGCACCCATGAGCTGTAGTGATGAATATGATTGTTCACCGCGAAGTTATTTCCAGGGACGAGCGTCTTGCGATCGCCCCCTTTGAGGCGGATGGCTGAGAGTGAGAGATTGTAAAGATCGCAGCTCTGCACGCCGTTCTCTGTGCCTCCATCGATGGTCACAGCTTCACCCCCGAGGTTCCGCAGTATGCAACCCGCTAGAATGTTGTGGCTGCCTCCCTTGATAATGACTCCGCTTGATCTTCCTTGCTCGAACGTAAAGCGGGCAAATGTGATGTAAGAGGCGCTGTCCAACGTCACCAGCGGTTCTTCCAGCATCGAAACGGACGCAGATCCTTCCGCGATCGGCTCCGGCGGCCAGAAATACAGAAGTCCATGCTTGCGGTCGAGATACCATTCGCCTGGCGAATCAAGTTCCTCGAGAATATTCAGGAAGTAATACCGCTGATTCTTCGTATAGCCGTAGTTGTGGTGGGGTTCCTGGATGGTGATTTCGCGGGTGAGGGTATCGATTGACTTCACTTTCTGGAACGCATCGCTCCAATCCCACGTCCAGTACCCATGGAGATAAATTTCATTCTCCGCTGACCATCGTTTGGGCCGGTCTCCTTCGTACGTGATTCTGCCGTAGTGCCTCCCGACCGGGACACCATTGAATCGCTTTTCCCGTTCGAGCCCCTCGTTGAACCGCTTTTCCCCCGTCTGCGGTACGTCTGCGATGCGGAGCCATTCCGCGTTTGGCCAGCGCGCAAGTGTCATGCGGGTTCCTTTGAAGAATAACTCCATCCCCGCACTTGCGCGCTGCGAGATCTCTCCGTACTGATCGATTCCCTGCGCTTTCAGGTCGGTCACAAGGATCTTCTCACGGTACTTTGGATCGATTCGTTTGAGGATGGAGGGATCGGTTACGGCATGAAATCCTCCAATGTCTTTTCCCCCGGTCAACACAACGTCTTCGCCGGCGTATGTCTCCCAGAGGATGGGTGCATCCTTTGTTCCTGAATCTTCGACCGAGAGGGAAAGTGCACGGGGAAAGTAATAGACGCCAGCCCGGACTTGGACCTTGACGCCGCCGACGGGTAATCCCTCACGCTGTTTAAGCTCTCTGATTGCATCGCGGGCGCGTGCAAGTGTTGCGAATGGTCCATCCGTGAGGTTTCGGTTTGAAGCCGCCATCGTTCCAGACCACGAATCATCTCCGGTGGGAGCGACATAGAAAACCCGCGGCTGTGCTTGGGTGAAGGCTTGCAGACAAAAAAGCGCGCACAGGAAGGCCGTGTTTGTCAATCGTAAAAGCATTGTCATGGGAGGTTACCTCAGGACGTTTGAACTGTCACGAATGTACATTTTCTTAGGTGAGAGATGCAAGCAAAGTAAGTCGAAATTCATTTCGACAACGTTGAAAGTCCTCTGTAAGAGATGAAGGAGAAAAGGAGGTTGATATCAGGAATGGAATTACGCTTCAAATTTCGTATACACGCGATGCTCGACCGTTTTGGCGACCACAAAAGAACAAGTTCGCGGCTGAACGATTTTTCACTTGAATGTACAACGCATCAGAACATAGGCGTTGGAACAGTTCCCCATCCGCTTCCGGTCGGGGTATCTCGCACCTGAAGAATCTCCGCCGTGTGAAGATGAACATCAACGAAAAACAGCGGAGTGCGTTTAATATTGATGTCGAAATCATCAAGAGCCGACTTGAGTTCGTGACTGTCTGAAGAAATGTCAATGAAGACCACTCGTCGCTTCATCGCTGGCGAGGCATACATTTCTGGGCTGTGTTTCATGCTAGCCATATCCATATGATGTGCGTGTCCACCGGTCAAATGTGCAAACGGATGGAGAATATACTCCGTAATCATGCCGATGGTCTTATGTTGCTCAAAGAGCTTCCATTCGTCACCCGTGTTGGCTATCATTCCCTGCATCACATAGTCTATGGGAATGAAATAGGCGAGCAGGCGATGATGTTGCGTGCCCTCTAACGGTTTGAGCTTCAAGGAGACGACACCGTCTTCAAGAACAGCCGGAAGCAATTCATGAACAGTAGTGGAGTCGTCGGCCGTGATAGTGATGACATCAACAGTGCCGACTTGTTCAAACGGAAGATGACGGACAGTATACGCCCGCCCGATGAACCCGCCTCCGACAATGACGACCACAAGCCCCAGGAAGATTAGCCCCACTTTGCTCAGGCTCAAAGTCTTCTGCGGATTTGGGTTCCTTATGAATAATTTCTCGACTGAACGCGGGACGAACATGCCTGTTCGATTCATATAAGCAGCGTAACTTTCTCCGAAACGATTCAGCATCCGCCGTTCCTCATCCTTGGCCAAGATATAATAAAGAGTAAGCATCACTGCTAGTAAAAAGAGGGTCAGGAACCTGGGCCACATGATGGCGAGGCCAAGAGCGGCAAATGCAAGGCTCACGTATTGCGGGTGTCGTACGAGAACGTAAAGCCCCTTTGTGGCTGTTTGCTTCTTCAATAACTTACCGATATAGACTTGACCAGCGCACACAAGAAATGTCAGCGTCCCAGTAACGAAGAACACAGAGCCCAGTATGCGAATGCCGGTCAGGACTGCATTGGGTGGAACAACCATGTGAGGAAGAAAGAATGCCGTCAACCAGCGAGTGATGATTGACTGATTAAGCGCAAGCAAGAAGGGGTTGAAAATGGCATAGAAATAAAACGCAAACGGACTGATCATTATGACAATCTCAAACGCCACAATGAAGGAAAGAACAATGGCGCTCTTTGCTGTGATGAGGTTTGATCCCTTTTTCGCTGGTTGGATCTGGTCTGTCATTGTTGATCGTCTCCTACTCTTCAAGCTTCCTTAGCAATCCCTCCTTTGAGCGATTGCTTAAAGCCAGGCAGTTTCACTTAACACAAAATAGAACGCCATCCGGGTTGTCGGATGGCGTTCACGGGAGTTAACTGGTTTTTCATCATTCGAATCGGTCAGAGCTTGAACCATTGTTGAATGGTTCGATGCAGTGCGCTCTCACCCGACTTATGTTGATACTCATTCGTATGAAGATTGTAATTGTATTCTTGCGCCCAGGTGTTTGCTTGTTGACTGGTTTCGCGGAGGGCGTTGAGAATGAAATCAACCTCGTCATCGGTTGTGGTCGGATGTACGGAAAGCCGCACCCACCCAGGCTTCGTGGAGAGATCCCCCTCGTTGATCTTGTCGGTAATCCGCTTCGAAGTGAAATGATCGACATGGAGCAGGTAGTGACCATATGTGCCGGCGCACGAGCAGCCGCCGCGGACTTGAATGCCGTACCTGTCATTTAACAATTTGACAATCAGGTTGTAGTGAATCTTCTCGATATAAAAGGAAATGATGCCAAGGCGTTCTTCGATCGAATCCGCGAGAATTGTGAGGCCGGGAATTTGGCGCAGTCCGCGGAAGAGTCTCTTCACGAGCTGTTCCTCGCGGCGCAGCATGGTTTCCGTGCCCATCAGCTCCTTCAACTCGATCGTGAGCGCCGCGCGAATGGCCTGCAGAAATCCCGGAGTTCCCCCGTCCTCGCGTTCTTCAATCTCTGGTTTGTAACTGTACTCTCCCCAGGGATTTGTCCACAGAACCGTTCCACCTCCCGGCTGGTCGGGTGATTTCAGATGATAGAGGTTCGAATCGAAAATCAAGACTCCTGATCCTCCCGGTCCGCCAAGGAATTTGTGCGGAGAAAACACGATCGCGTCAAGCTTTTCGGCTGAATCAGCAGGATGCATGTTGATCGGGACGTAGGGAGCGGAGGCCGCGAAATCAACAAAGGCAAGCCCTCCGTGTTCGTGCATGATCTTTGCCATCGCATGGTACGGTGTCCGGATGCCCGTGACGTTCGAGCAGGCGGTAAAGGAGCCGATCTTAAACTTGCGGTTTTCGTACTCTTTCAGTAAAGCCTTCAAATCGTCGATGTCAACGCGTCCATCACTGGTAGGTTTGATAACGCAGACGTCGGCGAGCGTTTCGTACCAAGAAGTTTGATTGGAATGGTGCTCCATGTGAGTAACGAACACCACCGGCTTCAACTCGGGAGGAAGAGTGATATAGTGATTGACCTGTTCGGGGATTTTAAGCCCGAGCATCCTCTGGAGCTTACACACCGCGGCCGTCATGCCGAAACCGCAGAATAGGAGAACGTCGCCCGGCCCGGCGTTGACATGCTTCTTGATGATCTGGTGGGCCTGGCGGTACGCCTGCGTCATGGATGTGCCGGTAACATTCGTTTCCGTGTGAGTGTTGCCAAGGAAAGGCCCGAACACATCGCGCATCTTGCTCTCGATTGGTCCGTACAGCCGGCCGCTCGCAGTCCAATCAGCGTAAATGATTTTCTTCTCACCGTACGGCGTCTGAAAAGGTTGATGATATCCGACAGTATTCTTCCGAAACGGCTCGAAATAGGATTCAAGCTCGGCGGTTCCGGTTACAGACTTGGGAACTTCCTGCATAGCATCTCCTGTCACTAACCGTTCATAAGTTAGCGATCTGTGCTACAAAATCAAGGCCGGATCTGAGGAGTCGCGGGCCCGACTTCCCATAATGCTTGATATTCGACGCGAAATTGTGAATGTTCGTGTGAAAGGTGACTCGAACAGGTCACTCCCAAGAATCATAAAGAGAAGAAAAAGCCATGAAGGTAATAATGGATCTTTGTGTCGTTCCGATCGGTGTCGGCGTATCGGTTTCGACCTATGTCGCGGCTTGTGAACGGATCCTTCATGAAGCCGGGTTGAAAACCCAACTCCATGCCTACGGTACCAACATCGAAGGCGATTGGGACGTCGCGTTTGCCGCTGTCAAACGGTGCCATGAGGTTGTCCACGAGATGGGGGCGCCGAGAATCTCGACGACGATTAAATTGGGGACGCGGACTGATCGTGACCAAACGATGGAACAGAAAGTGAAGAGCGTAGAGGAGAAGATGAAGAGGTAAGCATTCTCCATGTCCGTCGAGAAGACATCTCGACGAACATGGTTATTCATTTTGCTGCCGGCGTGCGATGCACTGACGTTGTCGATGCTTGATTTGTTGGCAGGATTATAATCTCTGCAATCTGAACGTGCGGCGGCGCGGTTGCGCAATAGAGCACAGCATCCGCAACATCTGCAGGCGACAGCGGAGTGATGTTCTGATAGACTGCCTTGGCGCGCTGTTCGTTCCCGCGAAAACGAACGATACTGAATTCCGTTTCCACCAACCCCGGGTCCACAGTGCAGACCCGGATGGGCGTGTCCACCAATTCGAGCCGTAATCCCTTCGTCAATGCGTCGACAGCATGCTTCGAGGCGCAGTACACATTTCCGCCGGGATATACTTCATGCCCGGCAATTGAACCAAGGTTGATGATCGTTCCCTTTCCGCGTGCAACCATGCCGGGGATGAAGGCGCGGCTGACGTACAGCAATCCCTTCACATTCGTATCAATCATTTCCTCCCAATCGTCCAGCTTTCCCTCGTAGAGCTTGTCCAGGCCACGGCTCAGCCCGGCATTATTCACAAGCACCTCGATGTCCTGCCACCCCGAGGGAAGTGTCTGAAACGCTTTCTCAACTGCGGGCTGGTTGCGCACATCGAGTTGAATCGTCAACGTCTCGGTGCCATGCTTCTTTTTAAGCTCCTGTGCAAGTGCGTCGAGTCTTTCCTTGCGCCGGGCGGTAACAACGAGGCGTGCACCTTGCCGTGCAAACGCCTCAGCGCATGCGAGGCCGATGCCGCTGCTGGCGCCCGTGATCAAAACGATTTTGTTTTTGAGATCAACCATGCTTCGTAGTCTTCGTGTTTAAGTGTGTGTTTGTGTGCTGACGAGAGCCTGTCGTTACCAGTCCTAGCCCACACCGACACCTGAGAAGAGAAGAACACAGCTCAGGATGATCAGGATAATGGATGTGGTCCATCCGATGATGTTCTGGTAGCTTTTGTTTGTGTACTCTCCCATGATGTCCGTCTTGTTGATGATGATCATCATACAAATGAGAACGATTGGGAGGAGAACGGCGTTCAACACCTGCGTCCAGATGGTGATGGCGATAAGCGGGGCATTGGGAAGCAAGATGATCCCAACGGCGATCAGAATGATGATGGTAAACAGCGAGTAGAACTGAGGTGCTTCTGAGAACTTCTTGTTGATGCCCGCTTCAAAGCCAAAGGCTTCACAGACGTAGTATGCCGTTGCCAACGGCAGAATGGCGGCGGAGAACACAGAAGCTACAAATAGACCGAACGCAAAGACCTCACCTGCCAGCGCGCCGGCAAGAGGCTTCAGCGAAAGAGCTGCGTCTTTTGCTTCGTTGATCTGAACGCCTCTGACGTGGAGCGTGGCCCCGCAGGCGACGATAATAAAGAACGCCACGACCACAGTTGCAATGCAACCGACAACCACGTCCCAGATCGTGTACTTATAATCTGCAATCTTAATACCCTTCTCGATCACGGAGGACTGCATATAGAACTGCATCCATGGGGCGACCGTGGTGCCAACAAGGCCAAGCACTGTGACCAAATACGGCGTATCCCATTGAATTTCTGGTTTCATCATGGCGTTGCCGATCTCAGCCCAGTTCGGCTTCGCTGCAATTGCAGAGACAACATAAGAGAGCAGGAAGACGCTGAAAAGCAGAAATATCTTCTCGGAGATCTTGTAGTTCCCCTTCACGACAAGAATCCAAACGGCAACAGCGGCCAGTGGCACGGAGAGGTTCTTGTCGATATTGAAGACCATCATGCTCCCCGCGACGCCTGCAAACTCCGTTGCCGTGTTCCCGATGTCTGCTACGAGCAGGAAGATGAAAATGTAGAAAGTGATGCGGACGCCGAAATTTTCCCGTATCAGGTCTGCAAGTCCCTTGCCGGTAACAATTCCCATGCGGGCATTCATCTCTTGCACTGTCAGCAGCGCGATGAACGATGGGAGAAGCGTCCAGAGCAATTTATAACCATAGGTTGCTCCGGCAACGGAATACGTGGTGATTCCGCCGGCGTCATTGTCGACGCTGCCGGTAATGATGCCGGGCCCCACAACGCTCAAAAAGATGAGCAGGTTGCGGAGCGCTGGCCGCTCTTTTAACCGTTGCAGCAAACCCATGTTATCCCTCAGCTGCCTGTTTTACTTCGGGAAATACCGAGTCGAGAGCATCACGCATCGTGATAATTCCCTGAAGCTTGTCGTTCTCATCGACAACAGGAATCGCCTCGAATTTGTACTTGAAGAACAGCTGCGCCATACGCTTGATGCCTGAATCCAGTTCGACTGAGATGATGTTCCCCCGCATGATGCTCGAGATCAACGCCGTGCCTTTCGTTGAAAGCAATTGCCGCAGCGTCACAAGACCTTTGAGCCGTTCTTCATTATCGATGATGTAGATGTAGTACAGCAGCTCGGCTTGCTTGGTTTCTGCTTTCACGAGTTTCAGCACTTCCCGGACCGTCTGTGACTCCTTCGCGGTGACGAAATTAGTGTTCATAATGCTTCCAACGCCAACTGCTGAAAGCTTTGTCAAATCCTGAATTTCTGCCACACGTTCGAGCGTGAGGAGACCGAAGACTGCCTCGCGTCGTTCTTTGTCGAGCTCATCGAGAAGGTCCACCGTTTCATCCATCTGCATCTCGGAGATGATGCTCGCAAGCTTCTCGTTGTCGAGCGCTTCTGCAATCTGGATGCGCAGGCTCATCGGCATTTCCTGAAGCGTAGCAGCCGCGGTCGCGGGGCTGATGGACTCGAGAAGAGAAATGCGTTCGTCTGTTCCGAGGTCTTCGAGAATGTCTGCAAGGTCAGCAGGGTGAATGGCAGCGAGTTTCGAGGAATCCGCCTTCAAAATCACAGATCCATGAACGTTTGTCGCCGTTGTCGGCTGGACGTTTTTCCACGTGACGAATTTATCGTTGATGTCGCGTGCAAACAGCCAGTGAAAAATCGGATTGAGGAAATTCACCCAACCCAATCGGCGGAGCAATCCTTTAAATCCAATATCAATATGGACCAGCCAGAGGTTCGGATTGTCCTTGGAGGAATTGTCGATCAGCAACTGCAAGTCATTGACCCGGACAAGCTTAGAGCCCGACGTCGATATGATCTGCTTGTCCAGGAAAGTCTCCTTCAGAAGAATTTCATTTTCTGTTGAGTCCTGGCTGTCGCTCTCGAAAGGATATTCAACCGTCACATGTTTCTTGAAGACTGTCAGGCGAACGAGATTCCAGGGAATGTACAAAGGCTTCTCCCTGTCGTGTACCAAAGCGATGAGCGCGGTGATCTTCGGATATACATGACTTGTCCGTGCGGCGAGATCATCAATCCTGCCGATCTTCTTGCCGGTCGAGGCATTGAAGATTGGGAGATGGAGGATCTCCGAAATGTATATGAAATTGAAGTTGTCGCCGCTCATGGAGGAAGTCATAACGCTTGGGAAGTGCTGGAAGATAGCACGAAACTATGAAAAAGTCTATGAATGGATGCGCCGGGGAAGCAGCGCGCAGCCGGGCACCGGGTCGAAGAATTGAAGGTGCCTGAGCGGTGTTAGCTGGAATGCGGATCAATCACAAGTGGGTGCCTGGCCGGAATGACGCGTGACCGGTCTCATGATAGGGGAGGAAGAGGGATCAGGCCCTCCCGCGAAGTATCTTCCACTTGTCGACCACTTCGTATCCTTTGACTACATAATAATAGTCAAAGTTGGCCGCCGTCAGACAGGAATGATGCTCAAGGATCCGGACTTTGTCTCCTACCTTGTAGTGGTCGCGCAGGTTCGAAGATTCCGAAATCAGGACCTTGGCATGTTCCTGTGAGAGCGTCTTGACGCGAACGTGTGCCTGGAGACGCTTCCGGTCATAGTCCTCGTAAATAATCCCCATATCCATATCGTTGCTGATATGGAGAGGCCCGGGGTCCTTCGAGAGGGCAAGGGCACCCGCATCGAGGATAAAGTGCGACGCGCCTGGTTGGTGCGACACAACCGAGGAAAGCACTGTGAGGGCGCAGTCGGCTACACCACAGCTGCCGATCATAACCTGGGTATAATCATAGAAGGCGTAGTTTCCTGGCCTGATTTCGTTGATACCGTCAAGGTTTTCCGTTACCGACATGGTGGGAGTAGAGCCAATGCTCACCATCGGAACCTTGCACCCTTTGGTCCGCATGCGCTCTGCAAATTCGACCATCACAGACCGTTCCTGTTCGGCAACCACCAGGATATCTGCCCGGTTGTGAGAGTCGTACGAATGCCCTGCGTGGGTCAGGATGCCGTCAAAGATGAGGTTTCTAGATTCGTTTAGCGATTGCATAAGCTGTTCGGCGAGCTGGGACTTTGGATCGATGCCGGCGCGGTGGTAGCCACAATCAACCTTGAGCCAAACGTGGAAACGTTCGCTCCCGACCCGTTCGATCGCGTCGAGACGCTGGAACATCTCCGGGCTGTCGATCACGACCCGAATCGTCGCCTTATCCGATAGTTCGAGGATTCGCTCGATATGGTCAGGGATCAGCGGAAGTGCCCAGGTGATGTCGTTGAACCCGGCTGCGACAAACTGCTCGAGCTCAAACAATGTCGATACCGTAATCCCGCGGGCTCCCAATTCCAGTTGATGGTTCGCAATCTCGATGCACTTATGAGTCTTGATGTGCGGGCGCAGCGAAACGCCGAACGTGTTTGCGCGATCCTGCATTCGGGTGAGATTTCGCTCGAGAATAATCTGATCGAGCAAAAGTGCCGGTGTCGGAAGCTCGAGAATGGATCCTGGTGGTCGCATAGAGATGGTCACAGTGATAGCGTCGTTTCGGGAATGATCGCGCTCAAATCTCTCGATCTCTCTCCTCTCAGCGCAAGGGGCCGCATTCCGTGATGAATGTGGTAACCAATGCCCTGCCCCGCGATCACGGGGTACAGACTTCTATAATGTCGGCACTAATGTCAGAAAACTCCAGAACATTCTTGTTGACGCAGTGCACATCCCTGCTGAAGATGACAAAACTTGATTCACGCTGATATCGTAATGCCCGGTGGGGCTAGATACAAGTTCCGTCCGTTCCGGTTCGGTTGTGCTTTGTCGTCAAGCGTCATTTCTCTATGGGTTTCGCACGTGGATATTCCTGCAGCATACCTTTTCCCACCATCTGTTTCTCAATTCCCGCCATATCCAGAGGCACAAAATCAGAAAGAATCTGCGATCCGCGATCTGTGATGATAATCAGGTCCTCACAACGGATGTTGATCGCTTCCTCGGGGACTGTAAAGGCGGGCTCGATGGTGAAGACCATTCCTGCACGGAGCGGACCCCAATCCTGTCCAACATCGTGGGTCGACATGCCGACCCAGTGGCCAAGCATCGCGCGGGGACTTTGAGACGATGTTCGAAACGTACCGACGAAACGCTTAGCTGCAACCTCATAGACGGGCTTCGAAAACGTTGTCTTTGAAAGGATGCCATCCATTTCCCGCACGGCATCCTGCAAGATTGTCTGTGCCGTTGCTCCGGGCCGGATCGCTCTGAGAACCGAGCGATAGCATCCGACGTAGAATTCATACAGCTCGCGCTGATGGTTGCTGAACTTCCCATTCACAGGCCACATCCGTGTAAGGTCGCTCATGTAGTATCCATAGTCGGGAGCAAAATCCATCAGGAGAAAATCTCCATCCTGCATTTGTCTCTTGTTGGCGTTGTAATGTCCGACCATTGCATTGGGCCCGCTCTGAATGAGAGAGAAGTACGCTTCTCCTTGTGCACCGTTTCTGTAATAGATGTACTTCGCAACAGCATCGAGCTCGTATTCCATGATCCCCGGTTTCGTCGATCGCATGCACTCCATCAGGGCCAATCCGGAGAGCTGAGTTGCCTTTTGTATCAATGCGATTTCACGCGGGCTCTTGATGAGTCGGAGATTGTCCAACGTAGGAGTAAGATCACGTATGTCGAATTGAGGAAATCGAAGACGAAGAAGCTGAATGAAGTTGCCTTCGCGTGAGGCACGCCCGTCAAACGGATCCACTGCAGCATCTCCGACGGAGCGAACCGCGAGGTCACGGCTCATTGCAAAACCCTCCGCGGGGCTGAAGGGCGTAAAAAGGGTGCGGAGAACATTTCCGCGGGCATACCGTGCAAGGTGCTCAGGAAGAATATCAACACCATACACTGCATCGATTCCCGAAAGCTCCTTCACAAGCGTGGCCTCTTCGGGTGTCAAAGTTTTCCCTTCGGCCCGTTCCCGGCCTTCGTTGCGGTGGGGGAGATAGAGAGTCGCGCGCCGTTGCGATCCGTCGAGCAGGAGATAAGAGTAAGGAATCTCGATTCCGCTCAGGTAGTAGAATTCATTGGACTGGCGAAAGCGAACGTAGCTGGCCGGACCCGGCGCTCCCTGGAGCACAGCGATGGCCGAAGTTCCAATCGCATCGTAGATCCCCGCGCGTCGCGCTGCAAATTCTTCAGGCGGAAAATCCTTGGTGAAGAGAGAAAACCCCTCCTGAGCCAGTGAGACAAGCGGTGAGAGGATGAAGAAGCAGATGAGGATCAGGGTGTGTTTGCGCATAGTGATCTCTCCGCGATGAGGTTGAGTGAATGGATCGTTCTTATCTTAGTACTCTCTGAGGAAATCGATATCTTCAACGGGCAACACCGGCATCGGTTGGCCGTTGTGCTGCAAACGGAATTTAAGATGCTCGAAGAGGGGATCTTTCTTGCCACTCTCCACGCCGACAATCTTTGGAATAAACTGACCGAAGTTGATGAGCCCAGGCTTTGGCAATGACAGAATATCGATGTCACTCCCTTTGGGAATTCCGGCTCTCTCCTTCGCGATATTGATTGCGGTCTCAAGACCACCAAGAACATCAACAAGGCCATTCGAGAGCCCATCGTAGCCAGACCAGACCCGTCCCTGCGCAATAGAGCCAATGTACTCTTCGGTTTTCTTGCGTCCCGCCGCGACGCGCTGAACAAAATCCTTGTACATCGATCGAATCGTATATTCCATACGGGAGCGCTCAGGCTCGGTCAGATTCCTGTCTGGAAGTCCCAGGCCGATGAAGGGGAGCGTGAAACCGAAGCCAAGGTCGGCGTGCTCGCCGGCCTTCACGAAATCAGTGGACATCCCCAGAGTCTCTTTGATTCCCTTGCTGTAAACCCAACCACCAATAACGCCGATGGAGCCCGTGATCGTTGTCGGAGCGGCAACAATGGTGTCGGCATACATCGACAGCCAGTATCCCCCGGATGCGGCGACAGCCCCCTGAGAGACAATGACTGGTTTCTTCCCCTTTGCCTTTTTGAGCGCCTCTGCGATGTAGTCTGAGGCCATTGGGTCGCCTCCGGGCGAGTCGACCCGAAGGACAATGGCTTTGACCTTGCTATTGTTCACTGCCGCCTCAACGTCATTCACTAATTGACGGGCAGTGATTCCCTCGTCCATGGCACATGCACCAAGCGCATAAATCACGGCTATCGTCGGGGGTTCGCTCCAGCGCGAATCGGTGGGACGCACAAACCGCTCCAGAGCACCGGCAGCGACATAACGCTTGGCGGTCCCCTCCAGGTTCTTGATGACCTGTTCGACTGTTTCCCATCTGCCTACTGTATCGACAAGCCCCTTCTCAACAGCGTCTGCGGCTATGTACACGACCTCATCATTGACCATCGCATCAAATCGTTCGGCTGAGAGCCCGCGGCTGGCGCAGATATCTGTCTTCGCGAGTTTATAGCTGTCGTCGACAAGCTTCTGGCGCTGCTCACGATCTGCATCGGACATCTTGTCGCGCGAGAGACTCTCGTTCGCAGATTTGTATTTGAAGAACCTCCATTCATCAAATCCAACACCAACCTTCTCGAGTGTTCCTTTGAGGAACGTCCTACCCATGAGAAATCCGTTGAGCTGGATCAATCCTTGCGGGTCCATGACGATCCTGTCTGCAACCGAGGCAAAGTGATATTTGTTCATGTCTGCCTGGTCGATAAATATCACAACGTGCTTTCCTGTTGTCCTGAATTCCTTCAGCTTCTCGCGGACCTCCCAGAGAAGCTCTTTGTCGGCAACCATTCCCGATGTGTTGATGGCGATGCCCGCGACAGCAGGATCTTCTTTCGCCGCCTCGATTGCATCAAGCAGATCGCTGAGCGTATGCGCATTGTCGAGGAACCGGAATCGTTGGTACTTGATGGGGCCAAGAAGATTGAGGTTGAGATAGTCATGTCCGCGACTCGTGAACGTCGTTCGATCGAATGCGCCAAGCCTGAGACCGTATGTGTTGAAACTGTGTCTCTGATTCGCATCGAAATGTGCCTGCGTTGTCACGCCGCCGCGACCCAGACTGAGCTGCACGCCGACCGTAAACGCCTTGGTGTCGAAGAAGCGGCCAGTGAAACAAACACCTGGAAGGATTTCCAATGCACCGCCAGTGCTCCAATGTCCGTTCTGCGGTGACTGTTTGTCCTGAATCGCATAGTCGCCGAAGATCGTGATCCATTCGTTCCCAAAAGGACGCACAGCGACGTCGGCTGCGGCCTCGTTCGCTCCCCTGCTCTGCAGGGCGAGCGTGCCGAGAAATCCAACGGAAAGAAAATAGTTCGGCCTGAACAAACTTCCCACGGTGACAAGGTTGGATCGGTTATAGAATCGAGTATAGCCGCTCGACCAACCATAAGCAATGCCCGTGCTCAGAGTTCGGTCGCCTGTCGAAAGCGAGACCTTGTAATCTGTGACGTACTCCGAGCCGTTCGTTTCATGAATCAATCCAAACCCGACTCCGGGTGCGGCTGCAAAAACTCCCCACCGGTTGAACGAATCCCATTTCCCGGTCTGGTCCGACCACAGAAATGAAACATCGGGCTCCCGAAGAAGAGATGGCAGCGCGGGGTTATCATATCCATACAGTCCGAACTTAAATGCCCCGGGAGAGGTAAGGAGAAAATCGTTTTGTCTGTAGTAGGAGGGAAAGGAAGTTTGTCCTCCCGCAGTTGATGTGGCAAGAAGAAGCAGTACGCAAAGGCCAGACGTTATCCTCATAGGTCCTCCGTGGAGAATTGTCTGAGGGAAGAAGTGTAAATGTGTGGGGCTAACCCAATGTTACGAGGGAATGCATCTCCTGAACTGCAAGCTCCAAGCCAACGAACATAGATCGTACAACGATCGCATATCCAATGCTGAGTTCATCGATATCCCGGATCGCTGCGATCGGGCTGACATTTGAATAGTTCAGCCCGTGCCCGGCATGAACTCCCAAACCGAGCGATTTGGCGAGGGCGGCGGATTCCTGCACATGGACCAAGAGTTCTTCCTGCTTCCGCGGCGTTGCAGCTTCAGAATACTCGCCTGTGTGAATCTCGATCATGTCTGTGCCGATTTCATGTGCGGCCCTGATCTGTTCTTTCACCGGATTCACGAACAGGCTCACCTTGATCTGATTTCCATGAAACGTCCTGATCACGTCCTGGAGATGCTTCTTGCCGGCAACGACATCGAGCCCGTCTTCCGTTGTCAGTTCCTGGCGTCGCTCGGGAACGAGCGTGACGAAGTCAGGGACGACATCGAGAGCAACACGTATGATCTCTTCGGTTGCAGCCATTTCGAGATCAAGCTTCGTGGTAATGGTTTTCCGAAGATCACGGACATCAGCATCGCGGATGTGCCGCCGGTCCTCGCGGAGGTGGCAGACAATGCCGCGGGCGCCCGCTCCTTCACAAATCCGAGCTGCCTTAACGAGGCTGGGCTCAACACCTCCCCGGGCGTTGCGGAGGGTGGCAATGTGGTCGATGTTGATGGCTAAGCGCATAGATGCCTCTTAAAATGAAATCAGTATCTGCTCTGAATATACGAAAATACGCCCTCATTGGGAATTTTGTTGGATTTGAAAATCCAGGGGGCTCTCCGTCCCCGAAGCATCTTCCTGTTCCCCATTTCCGCAACTTTTTTCCCAAAATCAGCGTAGGTTTAAGAAGCCACAACTCCTATCCGAGGTGATGCCATGAATCTCCTTTCAAGAATCTCTATGACGTTGGTGTGCGCCGTTCTTGCACTTGCGATAGCGGAAGCACAGACCACAAAGAAAGAAACTGCCGAGAACGACAAGCATGAAAGTCTCGGCCAACAGATCGGATCGATTGTTGAAGATGTGATCGACAAACTCGAACGAGAGCTCTCGGGCCGCGGCGCTGAACCAGTCTTGAAAAAGGATTCGTTCAAAAATGTGCGCGGAACGCAGCCCTCAGGCGACAATGCCATAATGGTCGCGGAAGACAGCAATGTCACCTATCAAGGCAACACCGTCATCCAGAGAGGTGATACCCTGAATACGAATGTCGTCGTCAAAGGTGGTGACCTCACAATCTATGGACATGTCAACGGGGACGTCCTCGTCATCGGTGGTGACCTCTATATAAGAGATGGAGCATATGTCGGCGGGAACATCAAAGTCATCAATGGCGAAGTGAACAAGGATGACGATGCGATTGTCGTTGGCTATATCGACAAGAGCAGCTCCAAAAAGGAAAAAGCCTACAGAGAGGAAGAGAAAAATTTCCGCAGATCCTCGACAAAGCTCAACGCGAACTGGGTCAGCGAAACGACAAATCTGGATAATTTCATCTTCAGGTACAATCGCGTCGAAGGATTATTTCTCGGTGCCGGATCGGAAAAGCGGTACTACTGGGATAATCAACGTTCGTACAGTCTGTACGGATCGATAGGATACGGATTCAAGTCGCACAACTGGCGTGGTAACCTGGGTCTGAGCAGACAATTCGCGTTTGATGACGGACAGTTAATCGAAGTTGAAGTCGAAGGACACAGTCTGACCGACACAAAAGATGACTGGCTGATCGGCGTACATGAGAATACGGCAGCGGCCATCCTGATTCACGAAGACTTTCGTGACTATTTTCGCCGGGATGGATATGCAATCAACCTCGGCTATGCCACCCAGCGTGATTACCTCACCGGCCAGCTGAAAGTTGGGTATCTGGCGGATGAGTACACCTCGATGGAGAACCAGACAGAATGGTCACTCTTCGGCGGCAACAAGCGCTTCCGTCCCAATCCTGCAATTGATGACGGGAAGATGCGAAGCATACTCACTACGGCTGGATTGAGCACTGAGACGACAACGATTTATGGTCCTGAAGGGTGGAGCTTGTTGGGGACGGTGGAGGTTGCTGACAAGAATCTTGGAGGGGAATTCACGTTCAATCGTTATGTCGCGGATATCCGGCGCTATCAGCCTTTGGGGCGATACGACAACCTCAACATCCGCGTTCGGGTCAGTACATCTGAAGGAGCGCTGCCACTTCAAAAAACATTCGAGATTGGGGGACTTGGAACGGTCCAGGGCTTTCCATTCAAAGGTGAGATGGGAAACCGGATGCTCCTGATGAATGCGGAGCTGATCGTCAACGGCGATTTTCTTGGCGACCTCAGTTTCTGGCCAAGTTGGTTGATGCGCGGGATCAATCTCCTGGTTCTTACAGATGCAGGCCTTGTGCGTACGGTTGACAATGACGCTCTCTGGACAAGCGGCTTCGATGGTATCAAGTTCTCAGAGTTCAGGCATGACGTAGGGGCCGGAGTAGCGTCGCGCAGCGGTGCATTCCGGCTGGCATTTGTCTGGCGCACGGACAGAAGCGAGCCTGCTCACTTCATCTTCCGATTCTCACGCCCCTTCTGAGAAGCCGCACAGAATGATTTGCAGAGAAAAGGTCGGATGGTCAATCCGACCTTTTTGTTTTCCAGCGGGAAAGAGCTGGGTTCTTCTACTGCGCCGGAGACAGTTCCACAGTACAACAGGGAGAGAGAGTTTCAACAGGTGCGATTGTGAAAATTTCCTCCTACCTTAGAGATGTTACACAACAGTAAGCCGAAGACCCACCCCAATCTTCGACTGTCAAGCAGCCCATTCCGGGCATCCATCAAAACACATCACGTTCGAAGATCTTCCTTATGAGCTACTCACAAACACCCGACTCTACTCTCAACAATACGAAATTCGCCCGGGAACTTTTTGACGACTACACATCCTATAGCATACCGGAGATTACTTCCCGGCGGTTCACACAAGGTGATATGCTGTGTTGGCTGGAGCCATTAAACGCGGGACATCTTTTCAGGGTCAAAGCTCTGGGAACATCTGCGGAGGGGCGAACTATCTCGCTGCTCAGGCTTGGGAAGGGAACGGTGAAGGTTCTTCTCTGGTCACAAATGCACGGCGATGAGTCGACTGCGACAATGGCGTTGCTCGACATCCTCAATTTTTTCAAGCGGAAGCCGGAGCATATCGTCACCCGGAGCATTCTCGATGCTCTCGATCTCCTGATGATACCGATGCTCAATCCTGATGGAGCAGAACGATTCCAGCGCCGCACGGCACAATCCATCGATATGAACCGCGATGCACTAGCGCTCGAGACACCCGAGGCGCGCATCTTGAAGGACGTGCAACAGACCTACAAACCGGAATTTGGTTTTAACCTCCATGACCAGGACCCGAGGTACACGGTTGGCAATTCGAAGGTTGTCAGTACCATCGCGCTCCTTGCACCCGCATATGATGAGGCACGCGGTGACAATCACGTCCGATTGGCAGCGAAGAAGGTTGCCTCAGTGTTTGCTGCAGCGGTAGAGGAATTCATACCGGGTCATGTCTCGAAGTACGATGACACATTTGAGCCTCGTGCGTTTGGAGACAATGTACAGAAATGGGGGACGAGCACAGTCCTGGTTGAATCCGGTGGTTGGCCGGGTGATCGGGAGAAGATGTTCATTCGGAAGCTCAATGCTGTCGGGTTGATGACGAGTCTGTATGCCCTCGCAAACGGGACGTACCGGCAGGCAGACCTGACTGTGTATGAACGGCTTCCGTTTGGCACCAAGTACCTGTACGATGTCATTCTGAGAAACGCGAAGTTGAGTGCCAACGATCAGGTTCCGGCCGCCACTGTTGACATTGGAATCAATCTTGATGAAGAAGTTAATGCAGAAAACGGACAGGTCGAACTTATTGGTAAAATTGTCGACATCGGAGATTTGAGTGTGTACGGTGCATTCCGGGAAGCCGATGTCCATCAAGCTTCCTTCACCGGTTCACAAATCAATATGGATAAGCGCCTGTCGCCAAAGGAAGTTGAGGTACTTCTAAAGAAGGATTAAGTGTTGTTCATCCGCGCTCTGTTGTATTGCACTCACGAAGGGATTTTGCTACCTTGAAAAAGCTGTATCTCGAGACCGCATCAACCCGTCGGTACAGGGAAGGTTGCCTGCCGGAGATCTTTAGATTCAGAACTCCCGACAATACTCACTTGTTCGTATTGCAGGTCGCGTCCGTTTCCCCGCGATCGATGGGTCGATTCATCTTTAGGATTGGGGAGTAGTCAAGGCGACCCATGGTTCCTGTCTTACAAACTGTTGTTTCCCGGAGCACGAAGAAAAAGCACACCGAATTTGAGGCTGAAGCATTGCCTCATATGGATGTGCTCTATAATTTTGCTCTTCGCACAACTGGGAATGAAGACGACGCACGCGATTTGCTGCAGGAGACCTATCTCAAGGCGTATCGCTTCTGGGATAAGTACGAAAAGGGAACGAATATCCGCGCGTGGTTGTTCAGGATCATGAAGAATTCGTATATCAACCGGTACCGGAAAGAAATAAAAGAACCGGATAAGGTTGATTACGATGACATCGAAAACTTCTACAATACGATCCGTGCCGAATCGACGGATCCCAATGATCTTCAGCAGCAACTCTACGGCAACCTGCTCGGTGACGAAGTCACGAAAGCGCTGCAGAGCCTGCCTGATGATTTCAGAACCGTTGTCATCCTCTGCGATATCGAGGGGCTGACGTATGAAGAGATTGCAGAGTTCGTCGAGTGTCCAATCGGAACCGTCCGGTCACGTCTTCATCGGGGACGAAAGCTGTTGCAGGCAAAGCTGTTCGAGTATGCAAAGCAGCAGGGTATGATCAAAGGTGATTAGGGAGGATAACAGAGTCCATTGTTATCTTGTTTTATGAGGTGGTATTGTGGATTGTAATGAAGCCCGGCAGCACGCTGGTGATGCTATTGACAGATCTCTTCCGAACGGTCTAGGAAAAGAGTTTCAGTCTCATCTCGACAAGTGCAAGCCATGCCGCAGAGAGGTTGCACTGGAAAAGCTGTCGAAATACATGGTTCGACAGAATGTAAAACAGGTCCCGACCCCCCCCAGCATCCAATCCTCCATTCTCAGTTCTCTTCGTCTCGAATACAAGCAGCAAGAGTCTGGCTTCGGATCATGGCTGGCCGGGCTCCTGCCTTTTCATGTTGCTTTCCCCGTTCTTGCTGGCGGAATTGTTGCTGTGGTATTCTTCCTGATTGTCAACTCCAGGACCGATACATCCTACCAAATGACGGCACACACTGCCGCGAATGACATCATCCACCTCTCGTTCGCGAACTTTGCTCTCGTGCAATCGGGAAATATGCAGCCCGCCATGGTGACGGTTGCTCCCGAAAGCGTCGGCGATTTCTTTCAAAGGAGCAACCTGCAGTTTGGCGTTCATATCCCGAAGTTCAAAGCCTGCGAATGGTGTGGCGGCTCAGCCTCGGAGGGAAGCGGCGTCAAACAAGCGCATCTGCTGTACAAGATGGGCAAGGATCTGGTCTATGTGTTCGAGGTGAGCGACGATGACGCGCTGTACGGTACTCAAGTATCGCTCCCGCTTGCGGCGAAACGAGCCCTTGCACAATCAGGATGGTATACGGATCCGGATCACCCGGATTGCAATGTTGTTCTCTGGAAGACTGATGAAGCGGTGTGTGTTGCGGTTTCAACGATGAAGAAAGCTCAACTCCTCGCTCTCCTTACCACCCGGTAGGCTCTCCCCCACGCAGTTCTGGTAACACAACCTACATGCCTTGATACAACCGTTCCGCCAGCGCCCGCGGTAGTCCGGCTTTTCGGATTTTCTCTGCAGCTGCGTCAACATCATATCCCACGCGCACGTTTTGGTACGTCCATGACTCCGTGTCGAAAATGCCGAAGCTGAGATTCGGATTTGCATCGCGTGGCTGACCGATACTTCCAACGTTTACAATAAATCGGCCGGACGGGGAAATCGCGGAGGCCTTTCCGTGCTCGGAGAAAATAACGGGAATATGTGAGTGTCCGATGAAACAAATCTTCTCGGTAAATGCCTGAAACGCTTCCCGCGTGTCATACTCGCTGATGACGTAATTCCATTCTTCAGGTTCAAACGGAGAGGCATGTGAAAACAGGATATCGCCCCGGGGTTTCATCAGGGGAAGATTTCTCAAGAAGTCTTTGTTTTCCGGAAGCAGGGTGCCAAAGGTCCAGATGGCCGAGAGCTGGGCGTTCAGAGTGAACTGATTGGCTACAGAAAGGTCAACAGCGGCCGCGTCGTGGTTTCCCTGAAGGATAATTGAACACCGTGAGCGAACCAGTTCGAGGCACTCATTCGGGTTTGAGCCGTACCCGACGGTATCACCCAGGCAGACAATGTCATCAACATGCTGTGCGTCTATAGCCTCAAACGCGCTCTTCAGCGCTTCCAGGTTTGAGTGAATATCAGATATGATTGCGATGCGCATGTGGATGCTTGATCCTTTAGACGCTGAGTGCAGAATTTGCTGCAGCCGGCAATAAAGTAGACAAAAGTCGATCGAAACCCAACAGATTTCCCCCTCGCACCTTCCCTTCGTGACGCCGAGTACAATCGATACCGCTCACGCAATAATTTGCTGGAGATGATGTTTCACGTGGCGGACATAGTCAGTGAAGATGAACTCGAGTGTTACCGGTTCATCGGAACCGATGAAGCACATGCTGCTCAACCTCTCGCCCGGTATCTCGGCTACGAGGTGCAGGAGGTGAAGGTTGAACGCTTTCCAGAGCTGCACGAGGTTTTCCCATGATTCCGTCTGGTATGCCTGCGTGCGGACCCATTCTTCCTGTTCATAACTGGGCAGCCTGATCTCACTGCTCAACTGTGCACGAACAAAACGCTGGTGATTGTTGCTTGCCGAGTCAATGAGATGGCCGAGGATTTCCTTCTTTGACCATTTGTCAGGGGCTGGGCGGTATGAACACTCCGTTTCAGACAACGCGAGAAGACGCGGTATTGCCATGGCAAGAAGCGATTCCAATTCTTTGCGAGCGTTCTGCATTCGCGCTCTTCCTTTCCAGATCCTTTCAGTGACCCATTTTGAAAGCACGGACAGCAACCACACCGATACAAACAGGGCAACCAACAACAACAGGAGGGCAGAAGCATTTCCCGTGGGGGGACCGAAAAAAAGAGGCCGCATAATCGAGTATGATGCCTTGCCGGGGATGCGACAAATCAATTTCATATAAGGTAGGAATATTCAGAGGCGTAATCAACGGCAGTTGCCAATGGCGAGGATTCTCTTACATTATACATGAGGAGACCGAAGATCGGAACAAACGCGAACCGATTACGGTATATCAACAGACAGCCAGGTTCGTTCATCTAGGAAGAAGGACTGAAAATGTACTCTGAGATTATTCAAGCCGACGGCCATCTTGTCGACTCGCAGATCCTTTCAAAAATCTTCGACCGCGTCATCGCGAGTGGGTCGGAATTCGAAGTGGTGCGGTTCGACCTGGGAAAGACGAACGAGGATTTTTCTCATCTCGAGCTCAGGATCTCCGCCGCGACACCGCATATCCTGAGCAAAACTCTTGAAGAGCTCGTCGAGCTTGGATGCTCACAAACTGCCATTGCTGATGCCGCACTTCGTTCCGCCGAAGCCGATCGTGTCGTGCCGGACGATTTCTACTCGACGACAAATCATCGCACGTTCGTTCGCTCGCAGGGTGCCTGGCTGGAAGTTGCGAACCAGCGGATGGATGCGGTTATCGCTGTTCATGGAACCAAGGCTGAATGCCGGAAGCTGCGGGATGTCCGTCGCGGAGACACGATCGTTTGCGGAGTGCACGGCATTCGCATACAGCCGGAATTCAAAGAGCGTGATCGGCTTGGATTCGCTTTCATGGCGAATGATATTTCTTCCGAGCGCCGCACTGAAACTGCCGTCCGAAAAATTGCAGAGTTGATGCGTCAAATCAAGATGGAGGGGGGCGGCATCGCCTTTGTTGCCGGTCCCGTTGTGGTTCACACGGGGGGTGGTGGAGCTTTCTGTGACCTGATTCGCAGCGGGTATGTCCATGCGTTGCTTTCCGGCAACGCGCTCGCAGTGCACGACATCGAACATGCGCTCTACGGGACTTCTCTTGGCGTGGACATGGAACGCGGCGTTCCAATTGAGGAAGGGCACAAGAACCACATGAGGGCCATCAACGCAATCAATCGGTGTGGATCTATCCGGGGAGCTGTCGAGTCCGGAATCCTGCGCTCGGGCGTGATGTATGAATGCGTGAAGCACCATGTGCCATTTGTCCTTGCGGGTTCAATCCGCGACGATGGTCCGCTGCCGGACACCGAGATGGACCTCATTAAGGCGCAGGAGTCTTATGCGCAGCACCTCGCCGGTGTGAAAATGGTGATTTGCCTGAGCTCCATGCTGCACTCGATCGGTGTCGGCAATATGCTCCCGTCCTGGGTAAGGGTCGTGTGCGTTGACATCAACCCGGCAGTTGTGACGAAACTGTCCGACCGAGGCTCACAGCAGACGATTGGTGTTGTCACAGACGTGGGGGCGTTTCTGGGGATGCTTGCACGTCAGCTGCGTGAGGGATGATGAAAAAAAGAGGGCGCTCGTTGTTGAGCGCCCTCTCATTAGTCCCCACGATTGAAATCGTGGGCTATTTGTCGCCCACCTGTTTGTACTTCTGTTTGTACTTCTCGTACAGCTGCTTGTGTTTGTTCATCAAGTCAATCTTCTTCCCTTGGATGAACATCTGCTCGGTCACGGTCGGTGGCTCCAAAGGATCACCGTTCGTGACAATAAGCGTGGCATCCTTTCCTGTCTCGAGAGATCCAACGTTGTCAGCAATCCCGAGGATTTGAGCCGCGTAGAGCGTGACGGCCTTGAGAGCGTCATCTTTTGAGAGACCGTACGCGGCAGCATTGGCGGCGTGATAGGCAATGTTCCGTGAGTTCGACGCATCACCATCGCCGGTGATGCAGAAGCGCACCCCCGCTTCCTGCAGTCTCATCGGCAAGGTGAACACTTCGTTGTATCCCTGCCATTGATGCATAGGTGCAGCCTGGATGTGTGTGACGATGACAGGAATGTCTTTGGCTTTGAGTTGCCCTCTCACCAGCCACGCATCGCGTCCACCGACGATCACAAGTTTCACACCCTCCTGCTCGGCCCACACAATTGCCGCCTGGATTTGACTGAGTTCATTTGCGTCAACAAAGACAGGGATCTTCCCTTCGAGAACCGGAATCATCGCCTGCCAGCGAGGATCCGTGTCATGATAAGCGACTCCCTTCAGCTGCTCGGCTTTCTTCGCATTCATGTAGGCCCTGGCATTGGCGAATGCTTCGTGAAGCGCCTTGAGCTGTTCATCGCGCTGTTTTTGCCACTCCTCTTTGGAAAGGCGAACAAACCCTGACGTCGTGTACACCATTGCCGGCCAGCTGACGACTAGCCCGAGCCCGCTCTTCAGAGTAAGATCCTCTGTGGTCCATCCGTCGAGCATCAACGCTGCCGCTAATCCGGAAATCAATCCGCCCCGCGGGGCTGTTGCGACAATGGCAACTCCGTTCGCTCGCGCAACGGGAATCAATTCACTTTCAGGATTGACAGCAACTTCCGCACGGACGTTTGGATTGATGTTTCCTGTTTCGGCAATATCGATCGTTCCGCGCACAGAGCCGATTTCTGTCAGTCCCATGTCGGAACGTGAATCGATCAGACCGGGATAGATGTGCTTACCGGTGACATCGACTCGCTCTGCGTCCGCAGGTATGGTAACGTTCGTACCGACAGCTGTGATCCTTCCTTTATCAAAGAGAATCGTACCGTTTTCAATTATTCCACCGCTGACGGTATGGATTGTACCGCCAATCAACGCGATCGGCTTCTTCTGCTTTGCTGCAGGTACGGCGTCTGACGCCGAGGCAATCGCTGAGCACAGTATGAGAGAGACGAAGAGGAGGAAGTTAATTCGTTTCATGGCTTGTGCCCTCCTCAATGCTGGACTCCTGTTGGGATTCATTCGGCCGTCGGAATCTCATTGGGGGTCCGCCGGTTGCCGGGGGCCTCTCTTTCTTGCTGGCGAGTATCTTCTGAATGAGTGCCGCGCGCTCCTTTATGATCTGTTCCTGCATTTGTTTGTCTTCCTGCATGTCGAAGTACTTCTTGCCATCGACCCAGGTCTGTTCGCAATGGGTGTACGTTGAGAGCGGAGCCCCGCTCCAGATAGCGAAGTCGGCATCCTTTCCAACTTCCAACGACCCGACCCATTTGTCGATCTTCAGTTGTTTTGCGGGATTGATCGTTACAAACTTGAGCGCTTCCTCTTCCAACAATCCATACCGTACTGCCTTCGCTGCCTCCCAGTTGAGGCGAGTCGCCAGCTGATTGTCGTCCGAATTGTACGATACAATCACGCCCTGATCGTGCATGAGCGGTCCGTTGCCAGGGATGGCATCCCACGCTTCGATCTTGTACGCCCACCAGTCGCTGAACGTTGAGCCGCCGGTTCCCCGCTTCGCCATTTCATCAGCTATCTTATACCCCTCAAGCACGTGTTGGAGAGTAGCGACGCGAATGCCAAAATCATCTGCCACTTTCATAAGCATCAACATCTCATCCTGGCGGTAACCATGGGAATGGATTTCACGCTTTCCCTTGACGATCTCCAGGAGGGCATCGAGCTCGAGATCCTTGTGGGGAGGAATGAGCAACTTGTTCTTCTCCCAGTCTTTCCACTCTCGCTCGTAGTCGAGTGCCGCGTTAAAGCGATCGCGAATCAGCGCTTCAACCCCCATACGGGTTGCAGGATACCGCAACGCGCCTCCTCTTGGAGCATTGGAATTGCTTTGTTTGACATTTTCACCGAGGGCAAACTTCACTCCCGGAGGCGCTCCCGCCATCAAAAGATCAGAGGCTGATCCGCCCCAACGCCATTTCACGATCGCATTCTGTCCGCCAATTGGATTCGCGGAACCGTGAAGCACGTTCGCCATCGTTGTGCCTCCAGCCAGCTGGCGATAGATCCAGATGTCGTCTGGATTCAGCACATCTTCGATGCGCGTCTCGCAGGTGATTGCCTGACCGCCTTCGTTGACGCTGCCAGAGATCGCGGTATGTGAATGGCAATCAATCACACCGGGGCTGACGTGCTTGTCGGTTGCATCGATGATGAGTGCGTCATGAGGAGCAGTCAGGTTTGTACCAACACGAGCGATTTTCCCTTTGGTGACGAGCAGATCTGCATTCAGAAGTTTGCCCTGTGGACCCTGTGTCCAGATCGTAGCATTCTTCACGAGGATATTCTCCGGCTGCTCAGGTAATTTCGTGCGACCGTATTCCGTCGGGGGATAGGTCAATGGAACGGTGCTCATTTCTGGCTTCTTCGGCTTGCTGGTATCGGCC
>Ga0187886_1000991_pt1 | contig 28573 bp, 28 predicted proteins | sample June2016WEW_20_1_FD_133001 | JGI IMG/M metagenome (GOLD analysis project Ga0187886, IMG submission 133001) | Peatland microbial communities from SPRUCE experiment site at the Marcell Experimental Forest, Minnesota, USA - June2016WEW_20_150 | ecosystem: Environmental > Terrestrial > Soil >...
ACTATGAACTATCCACTATGAACTAGTTATATATCTAAGTTCTTTACCTGATGCGCGTAATCTTCGATAAAAGCGCGGCGCGGCTCAACTTCATCGCCCATAAGCACGGTAAATATCCGGTTGGCTTCTACAGCATCTTCCAGGACGACTTTCAGGATCGTACGCTTTTCCGGATCCATGGTTGTATCCCAGAGCTGTTGCGGATTCATCTCGCCCAGGCCTTTGTACCTTTGAATATGCATGCCTCTGCTTGCCAGTTCGCGCACATACGACAAGATTTCCTTAAGGGAAAAAAGGTCTTTGTTCTCCTTTTCGTTGGTAATCCGGTAAACGGGCTTCTGCCTCTCTTTTCCGGAATCCTTGGATTTTAAATCCTTTTGTTCCAGCACCAGAGTACTGTAAGTCGCCATCTCCAGGCCAAGTTTTTCAATCTTTGCCACTACTTCTTCTATCTCCTTAGCCTCATAAAGCTCCGAAACGTCCGATTCTGTAATTTGTTCCTCTTTTTCTCTTAATTCTGCCAATTCTTTATCCGAATAGAGAAAATGGTCTTTACTCTCCACTTTTACCCTATAAATTGGCATTTTTTTGGTCTTTGGGTGTCTAAAGCTGAGGTATTTTGATAAATCTACTCCCTTTTTATCTAAAATTTTCCCTATTTTATCTATTTCTACCAACAAATATAGCAAATCTTTAAATTTATTGTCGCTAAAAGCCTCTTTGTCTTTTAGCCGTACAAGCTTATGGCCTTCTCTTCCCAAATCCAGAAGTAGTTCATCCATCTGCTGCTCTGTCTGGATATACTCCTCCCGTTGGCCTCTCTTAATCTTATAAAGAGGGGGCTGGGCAATATATACATAACCGTCCTCCACTAGCTTGGGTATCTGGCGATAAAGTAGGGTTAAAAGCAGTGTACGTATATGTGACCCATCTACATCCGCATCTGCCATTAATATTATCTTGTGGTACCTAAGCTTGGTAATATCGAATTCCTCACCTATCCCTGTACCCAGTGCCGTGATAATAGTGCGTATTTCTTCATTGGAAAGAATTTTATCCAGGCGCGCTTTTTCCACGTTTAAGATTTTACCTTTGATGGGGAGTATGGCCTGGAATCTCCTGTCGCGGCCCTGTTTTGCGCTTCCGCCTGCACTGTCACCTTCGACTATATACACCTCGCACAATGCGGCATCCCGCTCTGAGCAATCTGCCAATTTACCGGGTAGGCCCGCTCCTTCCAAGGCGCCTTTTCTGCGGGTTAACTCCCTTGCTTTTCTGGCTGCCTCCCGCGCACGCGAAGCCACAATTACTTTATCTACAATTTTATTTGCCAGAGAAGGATTCTCCTCAAAAAAAGAAGAGAGCGCATCAAGGCTTGCTGAGGCGACTAATCCTTCTACCTCGGAATTACCTAGCTTGGTCTTGGTCTGCCCTTCAAATTGAGGGTTAGGCACCTTTACGCTGAGTACTGCGGTTAAGCCCTCCCGCACATCGTCTCCGGTAATCTGAGCTTCATCCCCTCCCTTAATAAGGTTTTTGCCCTTGGCATACTGGTTGATGGCGCGGGTAAGCGCAGACTTAAAGCCGGAAAGGTGCGTTCCGCCCTCAATGGTATTAATGTTGTTCGCAAAAGAAAACAGTGTCTCTGCGTAGCCGTCATTATACTGAAGTGCTACCTCCATAATAACGTCATCCTGTTCCTTCTGGTAACAAACCACTTTATTATGAAGGGGGTTTTTGTTTTTGTTAAGGTATTCGACGAAAGAAATTATCCCGCCTGAAAATTCAAAAACCGATTCTTTATCGGAGCGCTCGTCGGAAAGTTTGATGCGCAGCCCCTTATTTAAAAACGCCAGTTCTCGTAAGCGCTGGGAGAGGATATCATAGGAAAATTCTATTTTGGGAAAAATACTCTTGTCCGGCTTAAAAGTGACTTTTGTGCCGGTTGAATTGCTTTTACCTATAACGGAAAGTTTGGTGGCGGTCTTACCCCGTTCATAGCGCTGGTGGTAAATCCTACCATCCCTCTTTACCTCTACCTCAAGCCAATCAGAAAGCGCGTTAACCACGCTTACGCCCACCCCGTGCAGGCCTCCGGAAACCTTGTAGACGCGGTGGTCAAACTTTCCTCCGGCATGTAGTGTTGTCAGCGCCACTTCTACCGCGGGCTTCTTCTCGGTTTTATGCATATCCACCGGTATGCCGCGGCCATTATCCGCTACACTTACGCTATTGTCCGGATGAACCTCTACTTCTATGGATGTGCAATAGCCCGCAAGGGATTCATCGACGCTGTTATCTACCACTTCATAAACCAAGTGATGCAGGCCGCGCGTGGATGTATCGCCGATATACATGGCGGGCCTTCGCCTGACTGCCTCTGTGCCTTCCAGGACCTGAATATTGGTGGCGTCATAGGCCTTACTTGCCTTGGCGGTATCCTTGGGCGCCTCTTTGATTGCCTCTTTAGGATTCTTCTCTTTTGTTTTTCCTTTTTTCATTCTAGGTTCCTGTGTGTGTCCAGCAGCGCAACCCCCGGCTCCGGAAAACTTCTACCTTGCCTACCCTAACCTGAAACGTATATCTTTAATCTTATCTGTTTTATAACGTAACTGTGAAAGCAGGTGCTCTTTCTTGAGATTAAAGTTATACAGCCAGCTTGAAGAATCAACGCTGACACCCATGACGCCTTTTTTAAAATACTTAAATTTTATATGTTGCCGCTCCCTGTTTGTCAAGGTATTTTTTAACAGCGCCTCCGGGCTTGCTGTTGGGGCACCTTCTTTTTTACCGGCTAAATCCTGCATTATCCCGGCGATGGTTTCCTTGATTTTTTCCATTAACTTAAGCGCATGGGTAAAACCACGTATATATAACCATTTGTGCGGATCGCTCCGGGCTTCTCGCTATCCGTAACCTCGAATTCCACACTGCTATCGGAAAGGTTTTTCAGCACATCGATTAAATAATAGGGGTTAAATCCGATAACCAGCTCTCTGCCCGCGTACTCTACGTTTATTTCCTCGTGTGATTCCCCTACGTCGGGCGTGGCCTTGGAAATAACCACCTTGTTTTTAAATAACTCCATCTTAACTGCCTGATAGTCGGGAGTTGACAGAAGCGCCGCGCGCTTTACCGCTAACAGAAACTGTTCACGGTTAATGCGCATTTTTTCGTTGGAAACCGCCGGGATTACCTGGCGGTAATCAGGGAATTCTCCTTCTATGAGCCGGGATATTATCACAATACCCCCTAAATCGAACAGGGCTTGGTTATTCCCCAAAATTATCGAAACGCTTCCCTCCTCTTTAAGATTGCGGCTTAGTTCATGGATAGTCTTAATAGGTACGATTATAGAGATATTGTTGTCGGCTTCCGGGTTTATTTTTTTCTCTACCAGCGCCAAGCGCTTTCCGTCGGTTGCAACCAAAGTAAGAATCTGTTTTTCGATTTTAAAAAGGGTGCCGTTAAAAATATAACGCGCCTCATCCGTGGAAACAGCAAACGAGGTTAAATCCAGCATTTCTTTTAATTCTGCCTGCTCTATACGGATAACCTCTTTATCTTTAAATTCCGGTAGTTTTGGAAACTCTTCGCGCGCTAAGCCCATAATCTTAAACTGGCATGATTCCGCATCAATTGTTACTAGGTTGTTTTTTTTGGTAACGATAGTCACCTTCTCTGCGGGTAATTCTTTAATAATATCGCTAAACCTTTTGGCGGGAACTGTTATCGCCCCCTGTTCCTGGATTTCTACAGGTATTACACAGCTTATCCCCACATCTAAATCCGTGGCTGTAAATTTAAGTTTATCCTGCTGGGTTTCTATAAGGATATTAGACAGAATAGGTAAGGCGGATTTTGAAGTAATGACATTCTGCACTATTTGAATGCCGGATAATAAAACATTTTTTTCTGCGGTTAATTTCATTGTTTCCTTCCTTTCTATTAATAATAACTATTAAATACTTATATCGTAATAGAAATAAAGCGGTTCCGTTTCTGTGGAAAACGCCGTAACCCCATAAAACAGGTTATTAGTTTGATATTCATAACAACTGGATAACCTTTTAATTTACTGTTTAATGATTTGTATAATCCGTTCTACCTTTTCTTTTAACACAAAATCCGAAGTTATAGCCCCTTTTATTTTATTATATGAATGTAATACTGTAGTATGATCCTTACCCCCAAAAAATCCCCCTATTTCCGGAAAAGATAAATCCGTCAATTCCCTGCTTAGATACATGGCGGTTTGACGGGGCAAAACAACCGTTTTATTCCTGCGCTTAGTTTTAATTTCCTGTACAGATATACCGAATTCTTCAGCTACGCAATGCTGGATAAAATCCACAGTAATTAATTTTTTCGGCTCTTTTAATAGATCTTTTAAAACCTCTTTTGTTAAATCCAGGCTGATGGGTTTCTCTTCGAGAAGCGAATAGGCGATGGTGCGTATTAAGGCGCCCTCCAGCTCCCGGATATTGGTTTTAATCAGTTGCGCAATAAAAACAATTACTTCGTCCGGTACGGTAACGGGCTCCCGCTCTATTTTCTTCTTTAAAATAGCCACGCGCGTCTCAAAATCGGGCGGCTGTATATCGGTAGTCAGCCCCCAGCCGAAACGGGATATAAGCCGTTCCTGTAAATTGGCAATTTCCTTCGGCGGCCTGTCCGAGGAGAGTACGATTTGTTTGTGCGCATCATAAAGGGTATTAAAGGTATGAAAGAATTCTTCCTGGGTAGACTCTTTGCCGGCGATAAAATGCACGTCATCGATAACCAGCATATCCATATTCCTGTATTTCTGGCGGAAACCGGCGGTAGAATGGTGTTGTATGGCATCAATAAGCTCGTTAGTAAAGCGTTCGGAAGATATATAACATATGTTCAGATTATTTTGAGATTGTTTTTTTACGTGATGGCAGATCGCCTGAATCAGGTGGGTCTTGCCCAGCCCCACCCCGCCGTAAATAAATAATGGGTTATATGTTTTTGCCGGTGCTGCGGCGACAGCCAGAGAATAAGCGTGGGCATGTTTATTAGAGGAGCCGATCACGAAGTTCTCAAATGTGTAGCGGTCGTTGAGGTTCGATGTTTTCACTGGTTCCGCCGTCCTGCCGTGTGGCGGGGTTGGAAAAGGTTCTGCCGGGGGTTGGCTGCCCGAGTCTGTTTCTAGATACAGGGGGATATTATTGGCGCCACCCACAGAAGCAATGGTTTCACTAATAAGCCCTTTATAGTGTTTTTCCACCCAATCTTTAAAGAAGTTATCAGGCGCCTCTAAGAATAAGCCTTCCTTCTGAGACGGCTTTACCTGAAGCGGCTGGATCCAGGTTTCAAAGACAGACTGCCCGAGCCTGTCTTTTAAGATAACTTTTGCCTGCTCCCAGATGTCCCCTAGATTAACCATAAAAGGCCTGTTTGGCTGTTATTCACAGGTTATTCACACCGTGCATAATTCTGTGGAAAAAGAAAACGCTGAAAAATGTGGCGCAGTAACGCTATTATAACAGGAATAAAACAAGTTGCAAGAAAAAAAGATAAACGCGCATTATTATACAATGTTTTTTTCAGGCGTCAACAAAATTTGAAGAAAAAAATCTAAGCGGAGGTCTTTCTGTCTAAGCTGTGGAGAACTTCTATATCATAGTAAAGCGAATTTAACTTGACCGGAAAAATTTTCTGTGATAGAATTCCCTCTCATCGCATTATAGGCAAGACCAAAGCCATTGACTTGGAAAACAGCTTTTGTTATAATAAACCCTCATTATAGGAAGGGCCCAAAAACCAAATGAAAAAAAACTTAAAAACGCCAACAAACATCGTCGGAAAACGGCGACACGGTTTTCGTAGCAAAATGGCAACCAGAGGCGGCCGCCGGGTGCTTAAGCGCCGCCGGCACAAGGGAAGAAAACGCCTAGCTTTTTAATGTTAGAAAGCATAGCGCTTAACTTGATTAAGGGCTACCAAAACTACATACGCATTTATATACCCTGCCATTGCCGCTTCAGCCCCTCTTGTTCCGAATATGCGTACCAGGCAATTGCAAGGCATGGTTTTATTAAAGGGTGTATAAAAGCGGGCAGGCGGTTGCTGCGTTGCCACCCCTTGTCTAAAAGATCAGGCTACGATCCACTGGTATAAAATTATGGAAAAACGTCTCATTTTAGCTATTGTTTTGTCATTAATAATTTTGCTGAGCTGGTCTGCTATAATCTCACGCACGCATCCCCTTGATAACAAAGGAGTTATAACAGACAACCTTTCTAAAGCCCCCCAGACAATTAACCAGGAAAAAGTATTACCAACAACGCCTCCAGAGGAAACCCTGCCCACTGTTATTTTTGAGCAGGATAAGATTAAAGTAGGGTTTATTGAATCTCAAGCAGCAATTAAAGAGGTATTTTTTAAGAATTATCCTAAGGGAGATCTTATTTTAAGAAATGGCTTTGCTATAAACAGTCCCCCTCTCAATTTCAAAAAAATAAGGAGCACAGATAATTCTATAACTTTTCAGCACCTAGATGCCAATAAAAAGATTGTAAAAGAATTTATTTTTTCTAACACCGGATACGAGTTATGGTTAGAAATAAATGTCCAAAATGAATCTTCTTCTTCTCTCCAAATAGATCTTCCTTTGTGGTTGGGTATTTTGGATTTTGCTCCGGCTGGAACTTCTTCTCAGTTTCAAGATATCATTGTGCAGACCAAAGAAAAGACGCTGCACCTTACAGCTAGAAAGGACCAGGAGTTTGCGCAGCTCCAATTTATCGCCTTAAGGAATCGTTATTTTTGCGCTATTCTACAGCCAGAAAAAATAGATACTACGGGGCTGTTAAGAAAAGTAGATGCAGGCAAATTACAAGCCGGGATATCACCAAATGCGTTCAGTCTACTCCCAGGCGCTCAAATGACAGAAAAATTCCATATCTATTTGGGACCACAAGAGTTGCATCTGATAAATTCCATTAATCCACAATGGTCTACAGTGGTATATTATGGCACTTTTGATTTTATTTCTCAAATACTCTTGCGAACACTGGAATTCATTCATCGATTAGTGCACAATTGGGGAGCAGCCGTAATAATTCTCAGCTTCTTAGTATATTTATTTCTTTTTCCGCTTACCCTGAAACAAATGCGTTCAATGAAGGAAATGCAACTGTTACAGCCAAAAATAGAACGATTGCGTACTACTTACAAAGATAACCCTCAGCGGCTAAACAAAGAAATAATGGAATTATATAAGGAGCATAAGGTAAATCCTTTTGGCGGGTGTTTACCCCTTATCTTACAGATACCTATATTTTTTGCTCTTTACCAGGCGCTTATGCGCTCGACAACTCTTAAAGGTGCTAACTTTCTGTGGATAAAGGATTTATCTGAACCAGACCGGTTATTTACTCTAAAATTCTCTTTGCCAGCTTTGGGCAATGAATTTAATATCCTTCCGATCTTGATGGCTATCGGGATGTTTATTCAACAGAAGATATCTTCTGTTGGTGCTACTAGCAGCACCACGGCCGAGCAGCAAAAAATGATGACAATAATTATGCCTATTTTATTCGGGTTCATCTTTTATCATATGCCATCTGGTTTGGTTCTTTATTGGTTCGTGAACAGTATGCTTATGTTAGCCTACCAATTTCGGATAAGAGTAAAATGACAATAAAGACTAGTATAGAAGTAGAAGGTAACACCGTTGAAGAAGCGGTAAAAAAGGCGCTAAGGGAATTAAAAATTCCTCGTAATAAAGTTAAAATCGAAGTACTTTCTGAAGAGACAAGGGGTCTTTTTGGAATGCCTGGCGCTAAACCGGCAAAGGTGCGGGTGACTACGCTAAAAAGTAAAGAAAATACTTGACAAACAGGCATTTTTCAAGATAATAAAATTGATACTATTAAGCATGTTTCACGTGGAACATTACATAACTGTATGAAATACAATGGGTAAGATAATCACAGTTTGTAATCAGAAAGGCGGCACAGGTAAAACCACCTCGGCGATTAATATCGCCACTGCTTTAGGCTTTTTAGATAAGAAGATAATGCTTATTGATTTAGACCCCCAGGCAAATGCTACGAGCGGGATCGGCCTTAATAAGCATAATGTAAAGAAGAGTACTTATCATGTTCTTCTGGAAGAAACAGAAATACAAGAAATCTTGCAGCCTACTGCGGTACCTAATCTTTCTATAGCGCCTTCAAATCTCGATTTAACCGGGGCAGAAGTAGAGCTGGTGGCGGTTTTGGGGAGAGAGTATCGTTTGAAAAGAGCTTTACAAAAAGAAAAAGATAACTTTGATTTTATTATAATTGATTCCCCGCCATCGTTAGGTATTTTGACTATTAATGGTTTATGCGCCGCCGACTCAGTTTTAATTCCTGTGCAATGCGAATATTATGCGCTAGAAGGATTGACGCAACTCATTAGTACTGTTAAACTTGTGAAAGATAATCTTAATCCGAATCTTACGATTGAAGGAGTTCTTTTAACGATGGCAGATTATCGTACTAACCTCACAAAAGAAGTAATCCAGGAAGCCAGGAATTACTTTAAAGATAAAGTTTATCAAACAGTTATTCCCAGGAATATTCGCCTTACCGAAGCACCCAGTTTTGGCAAGCCCATTGCGCTTTATGATAAGGAATCACTGGGGGCGCAGAAATACGAAGATCTGGCCAAAGAGATTTTAGGGATACCTATTACTCGTAATCATCCCATACCGCAAGGAGAAAAATAATGGAAAGAAAAGCGTTAGGTAAAGGACTCAGCGCTTTAATACCCGAGCGAGAATCAATCGGTACAGAAAAAGAGGGGGTTCTTTATTTACCAATAGACCAGATTAAACCAAATCCTTTTCAGCCCCGCGAAGATTTTAATCAAGAAACCATTCAAGGGTTGGCTCAGTCAATAAAAGAAAAGGGGATAATCCAGCCGCTTCTGGTAAGAAGAAAAGGAGATTCTTTTGAGCTGATTGCCGGGGAACGCAGGTTGCGCGCTGCTAACCTATTGAAACTAAAAGAGTTACCGGTTATAGTTAAGAATGTAGAAGATGAAGATTCTCTGGAGATAGCCCTGATTGAAAATATCCAGCGCCAGGAGTTAAACGCCATTGAAGAGGCGCATGCTTTTCAACACCTGATTGATAAATTTTCTGTGACGCAAGAAAGGATAGGCGAGGTTTTAGGGAAGTCCCGCGTATCCGTTACGAATATACTGCGCCTTTTAAAGCTTCCCCATGAAATTCAGGATGAACTTAAAAAAGGGCGCATCTCTTTCGGCCACGCAAGAGCGTTATTAGAGGTTGAAGACGCCAATTATCAACGAAAGCTCGCCCAGGAAACAATCTCTAAGGATTTATCCGTGCGCGAGCTGGAGAATTTAATTAAATCGCAGCGGCCAAAAATCCCCAAGAGACGAATCTCCGCTTCCGGCCGCGAGCCGCTTTTAGCAGTATTAGAAGAAGAGCTTCGGCACGCCCTTGCTACCAAAGTAAGAATCGCAAAACGCGCAAAGCGCGGCCACATTTTGATAGAATTTTATTCGCCTGAAGAGTTGCAGCGGATAGTAACATTAATCAAAGAAAGGACAAAGGCATGAATCAGGCGGTTTTAGTTCTGATTAAGCCAGACGGCCTGAAGAAATCTTTAACAGGCAATATTCTCACCAGGTTATCCGAGACAAAGCTTGAAATTGTAGCGGCCAAGATGGTGCGGGTCCCTAAGGAGCTGGCAGAAGAGCATTACAGGCATTTAAAAGACAAGCCCTTTTTCGATGATTTAATAAAATATCTCCGCGGGGAATTACATGACCGCAGAAAAGTTATGGCCCTGATTTACTGGGGTAAGGACGCCATAAAAAAGTGCAGGGATTTAGCCGGCTCAACTAATCCCGAAGAGGCAGAAGCCACGACCATACGCGGCTCTTACGGGAGGATTACTACTTCGGGGGTATACGAAAACGTAATCCATGTGTCTTCGAATGAAGAAGAGGCCGAGCGGGAGATAAAACTATGGTTTAGCCCGGATGAAATCATCGTAGATTTGTATCCGAAAAAAGAAGCTGTGGAGAAAGAACACAAGAGAAAGGTGTGGGCATAGGCGATGATTTTTAGCATGACAGGCTTTGGCAGTAAGCAGAAGGCGACAGCGTTACTCGGTAAGGCCTCCGTGGAGATAAAGAGCACAAATCACAGGTTTTTGGAAACAGTCTTTCATCTGCCTGATAACCTGCTGTATTTAGAAGACAGGCTAAGAAAAGAGATTGAGGCAAAAGTAAAGAGGGGGCGCCTGGTCTGCGTAATCTCCGTTAGCGGCCATAAGGCGCACCATATACGCATAAATAAAACACTCCTTAAAGAGTATATCTCGGTATTTAAAAATATTAAAAATAGCTTTGGTATTAAAGATGAGGTAAGCATAAATACCGTGGTGAATATGCCCGGGGTCTTATCAATAGAAGAAAACAAGGGCGCGGGGCTAGATATATGGCCTACGCTTAAGCCATTAGTAAGCGGGGCGCTCGGGGATCTGCTTTCTATGCGCTCAAAGGAAGGCAGGGCGCTAGAAAGGTTTTTGCACAGAAGAGCCGGCTTTTTAAAAAACAACCTGGAACTGGTAAAATCAAGATTTAAGAAGGCGCTGAAGATAAAACTGGCCAGGATAAATACCGATGAAGAGCGCTCCGCTTTTCTTAAAGACACCGATGTCAGTGAAGAAGTGGAGCGGCTGAGTTTTCACGTGCATAATTTTAAAGGTAAGTTAACCGCAAAGGGGCCGGTGGGTAAGGAGTTGGATTTTATCGCCCAGGAGATGCAGCGGGAAGCAAATACTTTGGCAGCAAAATCTTTTGATGCCCGCATATCGGGAATGGTTGTGCAGATAAAAAGCCAGATCGAGAAGATCCGTGAACAGGTGCAGAATATAGAGTGAGCAAAACGCACGACGCAAAACGCACGGCGCAAAACGCAAAGGGTTTAATCTTTGTTATATCCGGGCCATCGGGCTCAGGAAAGACCACTCTGCGGGACAGGCTTTTAGAGGATAAAATATTGCGAAAGAGATTGGCTAAGCCGATCTCTTTTACCACCCGGCCCAAAAGGTCCAAAGAGCAAAACGGCCGGGATTATTATTTTATTAACAGGGTCCAGTTTGAAGCGAAGAAACGCGCTAAGAAAATTCTTGAATGGACCAGGTATTTAGGATATTATTACGCCACCCCGAAAGATTACGTGCAACACCAACTTCGCCGGGGCAGGGATGTCGTGCTCTGCACGGACTTAAAGGGGGTAGCTAATATAAAAAGATTATACCCCTTTAATAATGTAAGTATTTTTGTCAGGCCCCCATCCTTAGGGGCATTGGAAAAAAGGATAACAGGGCGTTGCCACAAAACAGGCAAGAAGGAAATAAAGAAACGCATCGGCCTGGCAGAGAAAGAATTGCGCAAGGCCTCAAGCTGTGATTATCAAGTTTTGAACAAAAGGCTTTCCTATGCGCTGGCCAGGTTAAAAGGCATCGTTGTTAAACATACAACGCAAAAGAATAGGCGAGGTTAAAGATGGAAAATGTTCCGCTGGAGAAACTGCTTGATAAAAGCAACGGCTCTGTGTATAAGCTGGTGATTTTGGCTTCCAAGCGAGCCCTGGAGATAGCCGAAGGCCAGCCAAAGTTAGTAGAGGTCCCTAGCTCAGTCAAGCCCTCTACTGTTGCGCTGCGCGAGATTGCCGGTAATAAAGTGTACTGCAAAAAGTAAAGATAAGGTAAAGCTCCGCGCATAGCGCGGAGTAAAATAAGCCATATACGCCAGCGGCATGGCTTATTTTAAAGGAAGATAAGTGGCAAGAAAAAAACAGGTCATACTTGGCGTGACCGCCAGTATTGCGATATATAAGGCATGCGATATAGTGCGCAGGCTACAGGATGCGGGTTTTTCTGTCGTCGTGGCTATGACGGCCGAAGCCGAGGAGTTAATTAAGCCCATTGTTTTTCAGAGCTTATCCGGCCAGAAAGTTTATCGTGGCCTTTTTGAAGAACCCGAAAATTGGGAGATCGAGCATGTTTCGTTAGCCGATAAGGCGGATGTAGTTCTGGTTGCCCCTGCCACCGCCAATATCATCGGCAAAGTTGCTTGCGGCATTTCTGACGACCTGCTGACCTGCGTGATTTCTGCTACAAAAGCGCCGGTATTATTTGCACCGGCAATGAATGAAAATATGTATAAGAATAAAATCACACAGGAGAATATCAGGAAACTAAAGTCATTCGGCTATAAATTTATAGAACCGAGGATAGGCAAACTTGCCTGCGGAAAAGAAGGCATAGGCTGTTTGGCGGATACCGAAACTATCGTTAAAGAAGTCAAAAGAAATCTTTGATAACCGGCGGCATAGCCAAGAGGAAAGGCAGCTGTCTGCAAAACAGCTATTCAGCGGTTCGATTCCGCTTGCCGCCTCCATTAAAATTTTCCCACTATTACGGGCAAGTGGTGGAATGGCATACACGACAGACTTAAAATCTGTTGGCCGCAAGGTCGTGAGGGTTCAACTCCCTCCTTGCCCACTTTAATTTTGCGCCAAGCAAAATTAAAGTGCACTCAAGCGAGCGTAAAAAACCGCGACAAGCGGTTTAGCGAGCGAACGCTGCGTGGAGCACAGAATGACAGAAGACAATTTTAAACCAATTTTTGAAACATATAATTCGGCCGACATCGCTTTCTTAAAATCAATATTAAACTCAAAAGGCATTAATTTTGTTATAGAGAATGAAAATTATGCTGAGGTTCGTCCCCTTGCAGGCGTGCCTATGGTAGTAAAAGTGCGCACGAACCAGCTGGATGAGGCCAAAAAGTTACTCAGCGATTTCAAGGGCGGTAAATTTGGGCAGGGGCAAGTTTAATTACAATCAATAGCTTCGGGCTCATAGCTCAGTTGGTTAGAGCGTTGCGTTGACATCGCAAAGGTCTGAGGTTCAAGTCCTCATGGGCCCATTAAAATAAAATTTGCCTCTGGCGTATAAATTTTATTTTACGCCGAGCGATGCGAGGCGGAAACAGAAGGTGTTTATGGATCTAAATACTTTAAGACATTCTTGTTCACACGTAATGGCTCAGGCGGTAAAAGAAATGTGGCCGTGGGCAAAGCTCAGCATTGGTCCTGCGATCGAAGGTGGATTTTATTACGACTTCGATTTTAAAGACCGGCCTATCTCTGAAGATGCGCTTACGGGCATAGAAGACAGGATGCGGGCAATCATTGAAAGAAACGAAGCTTTCACTAAAGAAGAATTGTCAAGGGAAGATGCAGAAAAGCTGTTTTATAATTTAGGCGAGATGTATAAAGTAAGCTTAATTCGCGATAATATAGCAGACAAGAAAGTAACAATTTATCGTACAGGCAAAGATTTTACAGACCTCTGCCGCGGGCCGCATATAAAATCTACAGGTGAAATCAAGGCCTTTAAGCTTCTATCGGTAGCAGGGGCATATTGGCATGGGATTGAAACAAATCCGATGTTGCAACGTATTTACGGCACCTGCTTTGAGACGCAAAAAGAGTTAGATGAGTATTTAAATAATTTAGAAGAGGCAAAGAAGCGCGACCACAGGAAATTAGGCCCTGCCTTAGGATTGTTTGACATTTATCATGAAGAAGCAGGAGCGGGACTGGTGTTTTATCATCCAAGGGGGGCAATCTTACGTAAAATCATAGAAGATTACGAGAAAACAGAGCATTTAAAACGCGGGTATGAAATGGTGATTACCCCGCATATCATGCAGGCAGAACTCTGGAAGACAAGCGGGCACTACGACTATTATAAAGAGAATATGTACACTTTTAAGATAGAAGAAAGAGAGTTTGTGCTTAAGCCGATGAATTGCCCCGGCCATATCTTGATTTATAAATCCAAGACCAGGAGTTATAAGGAATTACCCGTAAGGTTTTTTGAGCTGGGCACGGTCTACCGCCATGAAAAAGCAGGGGTTTTGCACGGGCTTTTGCGCGTGCGCGGCTTTACGCAGGACGATGCCCATATATTTTGCTTACCCGAACAGCTGAGGACGGAAATAAAAAGCGTCATAGATTTTGTATTTGATACGATGAAGGCATTTGGTTTTAACGAGGTAAGCATTGAACTTAGCACGCGGCCGGAAAAATATATCGGCTCAACGGATGACTGGCAGGCTGCTACAGAGGCGCTGGAAGGCGCCCTGAAAGAAAAGGGACTTAGATACGAGATCAATGAAGGAGAAGGCGCATTTTACGGGCCAAAGATAGACATAAAATTAAAAGATGCGCTGAAGAGGTCCTGGCAATGCGCTACGATCCAGTGTGATTTTGCGCTGCCAAAACGATTTAACCTCGAATATAACGACAGCGACGGGAAAGCAAAGCAGCCAATAATGCTGCACAGGGTTTTACTGGGCAGCCTTGAGCGGTTTATCGGGGCGCTGACAGAACATTATAATGGAGAATTTCCCTTGTGGCTGGCGCCAGTGCAGGTCGAGATTATTACCATCAAAGATTCGCTCGGAGAATATGCCGGAAAGCTCAAGACCCTTCTAGAGGAACATTCCATACGCGTAGAGCTTGACGGCCGTAGCGATACCCTGGATAAAAAAATACGCAACGCAGAAATTAACAAAATACCTTACTGCCTGGTTGTAGGTGAGCGCGAGGCAGCGGCCGGTACAGTGTCAGTACGCAGGAAAGGCAAGGGTAATATCGGGACTGTGCCTTGCGACGAATTTGTAAAAAATATAAGAGAAGAGATAGATAAAAGGGTTATCTGATAAGTTCAGGCAATCCTTCAAAGACAGGGAGGTGGTCACCATAAAAAAGTTTATCCGCATTAACGAGAGAATCAGGGTGCCGCAGGTGCGACTTATCGGGCCTGAAGGTAACCAGCTGGGGGTTGTGCCAGTGCAGAAGGCGCTTGAGATGGCCAATCAACATGAGCTTGATTTGGTAGAAGTCGCAGCCAGCGCAAGTCCACCGGTATGCCGGATAATCGATTACAGCAAGTTCAAATACGACCAGGAGAAGAAGGAGCGGGAGGCCAAGAAGCACCAGAAACAGGGGCGCCTCAAAGAAATACGCCTGAAGCCAAACATCGACGAGCATGATTATATCACCAAGGTCAAACAGGCCACCGAGTTCCTCAAAAGAAAAGATAAGGTAAAGGTAAATCTTTTCTTCCGCGGCAGGCAGATGGAGCACGTGGATTTAGGAAGAAAAATTGTGGATAGATTTATTCTGGATACTCAGACCGAGGCGCTGTTGGAGAAGTCGCCAGGTATGGAAGGCAGGATAATGAGCTTTGTGCTTGCCCCGAAATAATATATAAAAAAAGAACAGGAGCTAAGGTCAAATGGGAAAATTGAAAACAAAGAAAGGTGTTGCCAAAAGGTTCAAGCTGACCAAGAAAGGTAAAGTTAGTTATCATCACGGCGGCAAGAGCCATCTGGCCTCGAGCAAGAAAACCAGCCGTCTACGTAAACTTCGCCGGCCGGATACTATCGGAGACAGAAAGACAAAACGGTTTCTAAAAAGCATGTTACCGTACGGGTAAAAAGGAGTATTTATGGCAAAAGCAAAACACAGTGTAGCTACGCGTAGAAGAAAGAAAAGGGTATTAAAACAGGCCAAGGGTTTCTGGGGGGACAGGAGCAAGCAGTTCCAACAGGCCCGCCGGGCCCTGATGCATGCCTTAACTTACGCCTATCGCGACAGGCGCGTAAAGAAAAGGGAATTCCGCAGGCTTTGGATAGTCCGCATAAACGCCGCCTGTAGAGAGACAGGTATAACTTACAGCGCTTTTATAAAGGGCTTAAAAGACGCCAAGATAAACCTTGACAGAAAAATTCTGGCAGAGCTGGCGGTCAATGACCAGCACGCATTTAAAAAACTGGTAGAGCTCGTAAGAAAAAAGTAAGACAAGTTCATGTATGTAATTATAGTAGGTTGCGGCAGGGTCGGCTCAGAACTGGCAAAACTCCTTTCCGGAGAAGGCCATAATGTGGTGATAATTGACCGCAACCGCGATTCTTTCGACCGCCTCGGAGGGGCATTTAATGGCTTGACCCTGGCCGGAGAAGGTTTTGATTTAGAGCTGCTAAAACAGGCAGGCATTGAAAAAGCAGACGCATTCTGCGCCCTCACTAACGGCGACAACACCAATCTCATATCTGCACAGGTAGCCAAAAAGATTTTTAATGTCCCCAAAGTATTTGCGCGCGTTTATGACCCGCAGCGGGCGCATATTTATTCTGCCTTGGGTCTCGATATAATCAGCGGGACGATTCTTTTTGCCGCTATGCTTAGGGATAAAATCATTGAAAGCCGGTTTTCCAGTTATCTTATCGAAACAAAAGAGCTCGGCGTTATAGAAATAGAAGTCAAGAATGACCTTATTGGAAAGAGTGTCCAGGAGATAAATAGCCCGGGAGATTTACTGGTAGCGGCCATCAGGAGATTAGACGGCGTAATTATCCCTGAAGCCGCTACGCTCTTAAAAGCAAAAGATACGCTGATGGCGGTAGTTAAAGTAGCCAGCTTAAAGAAAATAAAAGAGAAATTTAATATTTAAAAGATGTATATAATTATCGTCGGCGCAGGTAAAATAGGTTATTTTCTGGCAAAGCGGCTTTCAGCAGGGCAACACACGGTTATCGTGGTAGATAAGGATAAAAATCTCTGCGAGGAGCTGGCAAAAGAGCTAGAAGTGCTGGTTATCCACGGCGACGGGTGCGACCCGAAGATCCTTGAGGAAGCCGGCATAGGCCGCGCTGATGTGTTGGCAGCGGTCACAGGAGAAGATGAAGACAACCTGATTATCTGCCAGCTAGCCAAGGAGAAATTCAATGTCCAGCGCACTGTAGGGCGGGTGAATAATCCCAGCAACGAGCATACTTTCGCAGAACTCGGTATAGATGTCCCGGTAGACTCCACAAAGATTATTGCCAAAATCATTGAAGAGGAAGTTTCCTTTTCTGACTTTGTAAACCTGATGAGTTTCAAGCGCGGGAAACTGGCGATTGTGCGCGTAGACCTTCCCGCGGATTCCCCGGTAATAAATAAGGCGATACAGGAGATCTCGTTCCCTGAGAATTCTGTGTTGGTTTCTATACTGCGGCAAGAAGAGGTGATTATCCCTAAAGGAAACACCGTCCTTAAGCCGGGCGATGACATCATTGCCCTGACTCTTATTGGCAATGAACCCCAGTTATTAAATTTGTTGGTCGGTAAACTCTGATGAAAACAAGAATCCTCCTTTGCGCAGCATTGGGCATTTCTTCGGAAATCATTTATGCCCTAGGTATAGCCCTCTGCGCATTTTTAATTTGCCTCGCATTATCCTTTAAAATATGATCCTTAAGCCCCGCCTCAAAGAAGCCAAAGCAATAGGGTATTATCTTGGTAAAATCATTTTCGGCCTAAGCCTTACCATGCTAATCCCCATTTTATTCGGCCTAGCGACAAGAGAGGTTAATCCCGCATTGGACTTTTTTGTGGGGATGGAGATATCCCTGCTCTTCGGTTTAATCCTGACAAAGCTATGTTATACTGAGCAGGACTTGAACTGGATGCAGGGGATGATTGTAGTTTCTCTTTCCTGGATAGCGGCGATGGTGCTTGGGGCGATACCGCTTTATCTTAGCAGGCACTACGGTTCGTTTCTGGACACCTGTTTTGAAACCATGTCCGGTTTTACTACTACAGGACTTACCTTGGTGCAGGATTTGGACCACCTGTCATATACGCATAATTTATGGCGGCATTTAGGCCCGTTTATAGGGGGTCAGGGGATTGCCATCGTCGCGCTTTCATTTTTTGTGAAAGGCACCTCCGGCGCATTTAAAATATACGTAGGCGAGGCGCGCGAAGAAAAATTGTTGCCCAATGTGGTCCACACCTCCAGATTTATCTGGGCAATAAGCATCGCTTATTTAATTTTAGGCACACTTGCCTTGGGGGCAGTCGGTATCCAGATTGGCATGAGGCCGGGGAATTCTTTTTTTCACGGTGCCTGCGTGTTTATGGCGGGTTTTGACACCGCGGGCTTTGCACCGCAATCGCAAAATATACTTTATTACCATAGCCTGCTTTTTGAGGTGGTAACAATCGTAATAATGATTTTAGGCGCGCTTAATTTTAACTTCCATTATCAGGTTTGGGCCGGGAACCGCAAAGAGGCGCTTAAAAACATAGAGACGCGGGCATTTTTTATCAGCGTAACGCTCTTATTTTTTATTACCGCCATCGGTTTAAGCAAATTTGGTGTATATCAGAAGGCGATAGTGCTATTCCGTAAGGGGTTTTTCCAGCTCATATCAGGGCATACCACTACCGGCTACATGACCGTATACAGCCAACAATTTATCAATGAGTGGGGAGACCTGGCTTTGTTCGCTTTAATCTGCGCTATGGCGCTAGGCGGATGTATCTGTTCTACCGCAGGCGGTATTAAGATGCTGCGCATCGGCATTATTTTTAAAGCACTTTTAGAGGATATAAAAAGGATAATTTTGCCTGAGCAGGCTATTGTGGTGCAGAAGTTTCATCATATAAAAGAAATATTCCTGGAAGACAAACAGGTCAGGGGAGCACTCCTTATTACCATATCCTACATTGTTCTTTATGGCTTGGGCGCGGCCATTGGTATCTTCTTTGGATATCCATTCCTTAATTCCTTGTTTGAGTCTACTTCTGCTGCGGCAAATGTCGGGCTTTCCTGCGGCGTAACTTCGCCTGGCATGCCTATCGCGCTAAAGATTACCTATATAATCCAAATGTGGGCGGGTAGGCTTGAGTTTATCTCCATATTTACTTTAATCGGCTTTTTCGTAGCTGCGGTAAAAGGAAAAAAATAATGAGAAAAGTTCATGGTTTCCTCCGGAAGCGGATCAGCCTACGGCTGACATTGTTCATAGTTAATAGTATAGTGTTTTTTTTGGCGCTATGCCTTATGCGTTACGCTACAAGCCCTTGTTACGCGCAGACCATCTCCAGCACGGATTTGATTAATCATGCACGGGAATACGATGGGAAAACGGTGGTCTATACAGGAGAAGTTATTGGTGATATAATGAAACGTGGAGAGTTTGCCTGGTTAAATGTCAATGACGGCTTAAACGCGATAGGTATCTGGACGAGCTTATCCCAGATTAAAGATTTGACGGCTACGGGTGGTTATAAAAGAATCGGAGATGAAGTAGAGGTTACAGGCGTATTTCATCGCGCTTGCCCTGAGCATGGAGGAGATCTGGATATTCATGCTCAAGCGCTGCGTAAGCTTGCTGCTGGAAGACGGTTGCAGGAACGCCTGAATATTGATGAAATACGTTTTGTAATTATTTTATTGGGGATATTAGGAGCGGTATGGATATTAACGCTATTAGGCAAGAAGTAGAACTGGAAGCAAAAGGGATAAATTCCCCCGAGTCGCTGGAGGGTTTTCGGAATAAATACCTGTCCAGAAAAGGCATACTTGCCCAATTAACCGGTGCTATACCGGGATTGCCGCAACAGGAGCGTGCCGGTTTCGGCAGGGAAGTCAATATCCTGAAGAGCCAGATATTATCCATAATTGAAGAGAGGCAAAAGGTTTTCGGCGCTAGATCTGGGAGGAGTTCTTCGGAAGGTATTGATATAGGTATGCCTGGTATTGCCCAGCCGCTCGGCCATCTGCACCCCATCACGCAAATTACGAACGAGATAAGCGATATATTTATACGCATGGGTTTTTCGGTCGTAGAGGGGCCGGAGGTAGAGACAGAATACAATAATTTTACGGGTTTAAATATACCCCTGGACCATCCTTCCCGGGATGCCTTTGATACTTTTTATCTTAAAGGTTATAATAAGCTGCTATTGCGCAGCCACACTTCTCCTGTCCAGGTGCGCGCAATGAAATCCCGCAAACCGCCTCTTGCAATAATAGTGCCTGGCCGCGTATATAGGCCCGATGCAGTGGATGCAAGCCACTTATTTATGTTCCATCAGATAGAGGGATTCATGGTGGATGAAAATATAAGGTTCTCGGATTTAAAGGGGATCCTCGAGTTATTTGCAAAAGCAGTCTTCGGCAGCGAAATTAAGATGCGCTTCCGGCCGCATTTTTTCCCTTTTACAGAGCCATCGGCAGAAGTGGATATATCCTGCATAATCTGCAAAGGAAGAGGCTGTTCTGTGTGCGGCAGGAAAGGTTGGCTTGAGATTCTGGGTTCAGGTATGATTCACCCCAATGTTTTTAAAAATGTCGGCTACGACTCCAAGAAATATACCGGCTTTGCCTTTGGGATGGGGATAGAGAGAATCGCGATGCTTAAATACGGCATAAATGATATCAGGCTGTTTTTCGAAAACGACTTAAGATTCCTGCAACAATTCTAAAACTATGAGGCTAACTTATAACTGGTTAAAAGATTTTGTAGAGATTAAGCTAGAGCCAGAACTACTTGCAGATAAGCTGACGATGGCAGGCATTGAAGTGAAGGCCCTGGAAGAAGTAGGGGGAGACACTGTTTTTGAAATCGAGATCACCTCTAACCGGCCGGACCTTTTAAGTGTTATAGGTATTGCCAGGGAGATAGCTGCAATCACAGGGAAGAAGTTGATTCTTCCAAAGTCACAAAGTCACAAAGTCACAAAGTCACAAGCTCATAAAGGGTTCTCTGTAAGCATAGAAAATAAAAAGGATTGCCCGCTGTATACTGCCAAGATTATAGAGGGGGTAAAAGTCGCTCCTTCTCCTGCCTGGCTCAAAAATAGATTAGAGCTTATCGGCTGCCGCAGTATAAACAATATCGTCGATATTACAAACTATATCCTCTTTACTTACGGCGAGCCATTGCATGCTTTTGATTTGGATAGATTGTCTCCTGGGGGTATTTTTGTGCGTAGGGCTCGGCAGGGTGAGCGTATTGTAACCATTGACGCAGCAGAGCGTTCTCTCGATAAAGATATACTGGTTATCGCAGATAATCAGAAAACCGTGGCCTTAGCAGGCATAATGGGAGGCAAGGATAGCGAAGTATCGCCTTATACAAAGAATATACTTTTAGAGGCAGCAATATTTAGCCCTGCTTTAACAAGGAAGGCGCGTCAGAAGCTGGGCATGCAGACAGATTCCTCTTACCGTTTTGAAAGAGGGATGAGCCCGCATACAGCGCAAAATGCGTCTATTGCGGCAACAGATTTAATTTTGCAGTTGGCCGGCGGCAAACTCACGCTGGCAAAAAGCGCAGGCGCTCTTAAGGCCAAACCTAAGAGCGTGCGGGTAGAGCTCGCCTCTGCGCGCCGAATATTGGGTGCTAGCATTACCGCGAAAGAGACAAAGAAAATCCTCGTCAACTTAGGCCTGAACGTAAAAGCGTCGGGTAAAGATGCCTTTCGCGCAGGTATCCCCTCCTTCCGCAGTGATATATCTTACGAAATAGATATAGTTGAGGAGATAGCCAGAATCCGCGGCTACGATTCAATGCCGACAACTTTACCCAAAATAACGCCGTGGCCGCCTTCTTTAGAGAAAAGGGATTTAGTCGGCCTGGTAAAGCAGGCGCTTGTATCATTGGGGCTGAATGAAGTCATTACCTACAGCCTGATTAACCGCGCTTTACTGGAACCCTTTGCCGATGAGAAAGATCCCCATCTTGTGGAGATACAGAATCCCTTAAGCAGTGAACAGGAAGTTTTAAGGGCAAGTTTATTGCCCAGCCTCATTAAATGCGTCGCCCACAACCACAATCAGAAACAAGAATATGTTAACATCTTTGAAGTTGCCAATGTTTTTACAGAAGATAAGGGCCAGGTTAAAGAGGAGCTGCATTTAGCCATTGCCTTAAGCGGGATAAGGCCTCTGTTTATTGAAGAAACAGTGATAAAGGATAAGGCGGGGTTACTCCATTTAAAAGGTATTTGTGAAGCGCTTTTTGGGAAACTAGGGATAAACAAATACGAATTTCAGGATAGCGGTAATGGCAGGGTGAATATATCGGTTGCCGGAGAAAACACGGGGCTTCTTATCAGGGTGGCAAGCAGGATATCGGAGCGTTTCGATATCAAGAATCAGGATGTGGTAGCTGCGGAGCTATCTTTAGAGAAGGCATTCGTGCAAAGCAATTTTTCCAGGAAGTTCTCTAGCCTGCCTAGGTTTCCCGCGATAAGCAGGGATATAAGCTTTATTTTGAAAGATGAAATCCCTATACGGGAGGTCTTGGCAGCATTGGAAGAAAAAGGCAAGCCCCTTTTAGCCGGGGCGTGTGTCACCGACTATTATAAAGGTAAGCAAATACCGCAGGGGTGCCGCGGCATAACCGTTTCCTGCGTATATCGTTTGGAAGAGCGTACCCTGACAGAGGAAGAGGTAAATCCTGTTCACTCGGCGCTGCGCAGTCTTTTAGAGGCGCATTTTCAGGCAAAGATACGTTAGGCAAGAGGGGGTTGACTTGGCTTTAGCCATGTGCTATACTTTAAATACAAGAAGGACAAAATGCTCTTTTAAAGTCCCTGCGGTGCGCGTTGGAAATTGTGAGATGTTGAACCAACATCAACTAACAGGGAGCTCGTGTTCGTTAACGCTTTGGCGTTAAAGACAGAGCACCCACCTGTAACCTACGGTTCAGATTATCATTCCAACGGCACATTGCGGGGATTTTTTTATTGAGGCCACAACTTACGGAACAAAGTGAACGCAAATGGAGCTATTCGAAGAAAAAAAGATAGATAATAAAAATCTGCCGCTGGCAGTGCGCATGCGGCCGGTCTCCTTAGAAGAGTTTGTCGGCCAAGAGCATCTATTGGGCAAGGGTAAACTCCTGCGCCGTGCCATTGAAGCAGACCGGTTAAGCTCGCTTATCCTCTACGGGCCTCCGGGCACAGGTAAAACGTCTCTTGCCTGGTGCGTAGCCAATATTACCAAGTCATACTACGCGGCAATAAACGCCACCACATCCAATGTCGAAGAGTTGCGTAAGGTTATTGCCCAGGCAAAGCTGCGGGCCGTAAACAGCGGTCAAAAAACAACCCTTTTTATCGACGAGATACATCGTTTCAATAAAGCGCAGCAGGATGTGTTGTTGCCTGACGTGGAAGAGGGAAATCCTGTTCTTATCGGTGCTACCGTCCACAATCCTTTTTTCTCGATCGCCTCGCCCCTTGTTTCGCGCTCGCTAGTCTGCGAGTTAAAACCCCTTAAAGAGGGAGAGGTCCTGCGGATTCTTGAGCGCGCTTTAAAGGATAAAGAGAGAGGCCTCGGGAATATAAAAATCGAAACAGAAAAAAAGGCGCTTTCGTTCTTAAGCAAGATATGCGAAGGGGATGCCAGGCGCGCATTAAGTGCCCTGGAAATAGGAGCACTGACCACGCCTAAATCCAAGGACGGCGTCGTTAATATTACTCTGGAGGTTGCTTCCGAGTCCATCCAGAAGAAGGCTATCTTGTACGACAAGGATGAAGACGCTCATTATGACAGCGCCTCGGCGTTCATTAAGTCCATGCGTGGCTCAGACCCGGACGCAGCTATTTATTGGATGGCCAAGATGCTTTCTGCCGGAGAGGATCACCGTTTTATTGCCCGCAGGATTTGTATCCTGGCCGCAGAGGATGTGGGTAATGCCGACCCCTTGGCGCTTGTGTTAGCTAATGCGGCAATGCAGATTTCAGAATTTGTAGGCATGCCTGAGGCGCGCATTCCTCTGGCGCAGGCAACCCTGTATGTCTCCTGTGCCCCCAAATCCAACGCCAGTTATCTGGCAGTAGAAAAGGCCTACCAGGATATCGAGAATGAAAAAATACAGGAGGTACCCGACCACCTTAAAGACGCTTCCTACCCCGGAGCCCAAACCTTAGGCCGCGGCGCGGGGTACAAATACGCCCACGATTACGAAGGCCATTATGTCAAACAGAAATACACAAGAAGGAAAGTAAAATATTATGAGCCTACGGAAATAGGCTATGAAGCCAAGATAAAACAGCGCCTGGAAAAACTGCGCAAAGAAAACAACCCGCTTAAGGGCGCAAGAGAGAAAACCTAAATGATTATATTTTTTGAAATACTTATGGCTATCGGTGGACTAATGGTTCTTTACGCCGTCGCCGGTATCTTTTTCCCTACGGGGGCACTTCGGAAAGCAAAACCTACAAAGAGCGGCGGTTTTTTTGGCCCAGGAAAAGCAAGGATTGACCCCAGAGAGCAAAAAGTTCAGCAGCTGGAAGGTAAAATTGCCGCTGGAGAGGCGGAGCTGGTTAAAATAAGAGGCGACAATAGCAGGATGGAAGGGGAATTGGCGCTCATTAAGGAACGCGAAACATCTTTACAGGAGGAGCTTAGGCGCAGGGAAGAATGGGTTGCCAAATCAGAGAGTTCAGTAGAGAAAGTAAAAGAAGAAAATCTCTCTTTAAAACAGAATTATCTGGCCAAAGAGAAAGAATTACAGGAAGAGTACAGCAAAAAAGTAAGCCTTGAACAAGAGGTGCGCAAATTACAGGAGCGCATAACCGCGCTTGAGAATGAAGTAAAGGAAAAGGTCGATAAAACCGAAGCCCAAAAGCACCTTTTGGAAAAAGCAGCAGCCGAAATAAAAACAAATTTAACCAGTATCACAGAACACAAGAAGCGCGAGGCGCAGAGTGAATGGGTGCCTAAGGGCGATTTCAATAAACTTAACGAGGAATATTCGGAACTGGAGAAAGAGCTGGAACGTAACGAAGAGAAGCTGCAATCTTTTGCTAAGGAGATTGCCCAATTAAAGAGTCAGCTTGTCCAGAAAGAATTCTGGGAAAAGAGCGCTTCTCAGAAAGCGGCTATTGAGTCCGATGAAGAAATCCCTTCAGGGATTCCTAAAGAGAAAGAAGTCGAACTCCAGCCTCAGGCAGAAGCCCCAGTTCCCGAACCGCAGGCGCCCGTAGAGGAAAAGGCAATAGAGGAGCCCCCGAAAGAAGAAAAAATAGAAGAGAAAACAGAAGAGGAAGAACCCGCGCCTGCCCCGGCAGCGGAAAAGGCGGAAAAGAAGGAAAAAGGAGAACGGCCCAAGCCGCCGATAGAGATGGGCCATATACGCAATATAGGTATCATGGCGCATATCGATGCCGGCAAGACCACCCTTTCTGAACGTATACTTTTCTATACGGGGAAAACCCACAAGATAGGAGAGGTTCATGAGGGCGCAGCGCAGATGGATTGGATGAAGCAGGAAAGGGAGCGGGGCATAACCATTACAGCTGCGGCTACTACTTGTTTCTGGAAAGGCTACAGGATTAATCTGATTGATACGCCGGGCCATGTGGATTTTACCGTGGAGGTAGAAAGGAGCCTGCGCGTCCTAGACGGTGCAGTGGCTGTGTTCTGCGCTGTCGGAGGCGTTGAGCCGCAGTCAGAGACCGTCTGGCATCAGTCAAATAAATACAACGTCCCAAAAATCGCCTTTATAAACAAGATGGACAGGACCGGCGCGGATTTCTTTGCGGTAGTCAAGGGCATTGAAGATATCCTCGCGGCCAATGCGGTTTGTTTGGAGATCCCTATTGGCCAGGAGGAGAATTTTAAAGGGGTCATAGACCTCCTGGAGATGAAGGCAAATTTTTACGAAGATGAATCCCAGGGTAAAGAGATACGCGTGGAAGAAATTCCTGCCGAATTCCTGGATCAGGCAAAGAAATACCGGCATAATATGATTGAAAAGGCGGCTTCGCAAGACGAAGGCCTTACGAAAAAATACCTGGAGGAAGAGTCTGCAATTACACAGGAGGAGTTGATACAGGCATTGCGCCGGGCTACTATCGCCAATAAAATCGTGCCTGTTCTCTGCGGCGCAGCCCTGAAAAATAAAGGAGTACAAAAGCTCCTGGATGCCGTAACTCTTTATCTTCCTTCGCCGGCGGATCTACCTGCCGTAAAAGGTCATTCTCCTGACGATGAAAATGTCATTGTGGAAAGAAAAGCGGATACGCAGGAACCTTTTGCAGGCCTTGCTTTCAAGGTGCAGGCAGATCCCCATATGGGTAAGCTTGTTTATGCCAGGGTCTACTCCGGCGTTCTTGAAACAGGCACGTATGTCCTTAATTCCAGTAAAAATAAAAAAGAGCGCGTAGGCCGTATTGTGCTTATGCATGCTAACCAGAGGGAAAATATAGAGAACGCTTTTGCGGGAGATATCATTGCCTTAATCGGGCTGAATAATACGGTAACAGGGCATACGCTTTGCGACCCTGATGAGCCGGTTGTTTTAGAGGCGATGCGTTTTCCGACGCCGGTAGTTTCTTTAAGCGTCTCACCAAAAAGCCGCAGTGACCAGGATAAGCTTGGAAAGGCCCTGGGCCGGCTTACGGAGGAGGATCCCACATTCGTGGTTAATTCTGACGAGGAGACAAAGGAGACCATTCTTACCGGCATGGGCGAATTACACCTTGAGATTATCGTGGACAGGCTTAAGACCGAGTTTGGCGTTGAAGCGATTGTGGGTCAGCCAAAGGTCGCTTTCCGGGAGACGATTTTACAATCCTGCGGCGCAGAAGGTAAATATATCCGACAGACAGGCGGCCGCGGCCAGTATGGCCATGTAGTGATTGAAATCGCACCTGCCAAGCCCGGAGAAGGGTTTCAGTTTACCAACAGTATCAAGGGAGGCGCTATCCCCGCCTCTTTTATTCCCTCGATTGAGAAAGGCATTATCGAAGCGATGGATAAAGGAGTGTTCGCGGGGTATCCTGTGGTAGATACAAAGGTCGATCTTGTTGACGGCTCTTTCCATGAAGTAGATTCATCGGAGTTGGCCTTTAAGATTGCCGGGAGCATTGCTTTTAAAGAGGCATTTTTGAAGGCGCAGCCGGTTTTACTGGAGCCATATATGTCCCTTGTGGTAACTACTCCCGAAGAGTTCGTAAACAGTATCGTCGGATATATCTGTTCGCGCCGCGGAAAAATTATCAATATCGATGCCAAGGCAAAACAAAAGGAGATCTCTGCCGAGGTCCCGCTTTCTGAGATGTTCGGGTATACCACCAATATCCGCTCCCTAAGTAGCGGCAGGGCAGCTGCCTCGATGGAATTTAACAAATACCTGCAGGTGCCGCAAGAGATAGCCCAGAAGATCGTAGAAGAAAAGAAAGCCAGGGAAGCAAAAAAACGCTCTTGAGCCGCAGGCCAAAATGTGTTAAAATTTCTCTACTATGATTATTACAGAGCAGAAACCATTTCAGCAGATCCTAGAATACCTTAAGGGTTATAATAAGATATTCCTTGTGGGCTGCGGGGAGTGCGCGACGACCTGTAAGAGCGGCAGCGAAACAGAGTTGCTTGCGATAAAACAGCTTTTGGAAGGAGAAGGTAAGCAGGTGCTGGGTATGTGTATACCTTCCGCGCCCTGTGTGGCAAGCCAGATAAAAACAGAGCTGGCAAAAAACTCCAAGCTGTTACGCCAGGCAGAAGCGGTTCTGGTTTTGGCATGCGGCCTGGGAGTTCAGTCAGTCAAGGATAACGATAGGATGAATTTAGCGGTGTTGCCGGCGTTAAATACTATATGCGGGGCCGTGATGGATGCTAGGGGTGATTTCTACGAGAAATGCTCTATGTGCGGGGAGTGCGTCTTAGCTGTCACGGGGGGCATCTGTCCCGTAACAATTTGTCCAAAGGGGCTGTTAAACGGCCCTTGCGGCGGCATGGATAAAGGTAAATGCGAGGTAGATAAAGAAAAGGATTGTGCCTGGGTTCTTATTTATAAGGAGTTTGAAAAGAAAGCGGGGCAGGCCGCCTTAAAAGAAGTCCTCCCGCCAAGAGACCACAAGAAAGCAGGGAGGCCGCATAGATTTATCACGGCACCAAAATAAATATGGACCCGTTGCCTTATAGCGAAAAAGTGATGGACCATTTTACCAACCCGCGCAATGTCGGAGAGATCGCTGATGCCAGCGGTATCGGTACAGTGGGTAACCCCATATGCGGCGACGTAATGAAGATGTTCCTTAAGATAGAAAACGGCATAATTGTAGATGCGAAATTCAAAACTTTCGGCTGCGGCGCGGCTGTGGCGACTAGCTCCATGGTTACAGAGATGGTTAAAGGTAAAACCATAGAGGAGGCACTCCGGATTTCTAATAAAGCAGTTGCCGAGGCCCTAGGAGGGCTGCCCCCTATAAAAATGCACTGTTCTGTCCTGGCTGAAGAGGCGCTGCGCTCTGCCCTTGCGGATTATTACCGCAAACAGGGTAAAGAGGTGCCGTTTAAGGAGAAGCCCGCAGGACATGAACACAGCCATTAAGTTCTTACGAGCAATGTTGACAAAAGAAGAAATACGTAGTAAAATCTTGGTTAGGTTAAAAACACAGAAGGAGGATGACCGAGACCGTAAAAGTAAGGTAATAAAAAATAAACTTTTCAGGAACCCGGTTTTTAAAAAGGCAAAAATAGTGATGTTTTACATCTCAATCGGTGGTGAAGTAGATACCAGGGAAATGATTAAGGAAGCACAGCGGTTAGGCAAGATAGTGACATTGCCTGTGTGCAAGAAAAATAGAATAATCAAGGCTTGTTTGCTCGGGGGCCGCCATGAGTTTGAAAGGGGACCCTATGGG
>Ga0187886_1000992_pt1 | contig 28506 bp, 30 predicted proteins | sample June2016WEW_20_1_FD_133001 | JGI IMG/M metagenome (GOLD analysis project Ga0187886, IMG submission 133001) | Peatland microbial communities from SPRUCE experiment site at the Marcell Experimental Forest, Minnesota, USA - June2016WEW_20_150 | ecosystem: Environmental > Terrestrial > Soil >...
AAGGCAAATTACTTATTTCTGTCAGATTCATCGCGACAATCTTTGACTCAACCGCCGGCCCGAACATTTGGTCAATAGCGTGAGTTAGGTCGGCCGTAAAAGTAGCTATTCCGCACTGCCGTGGCGGGAAAGTGGCAAGACAGACAATCCAAGATTTACTTTGCTGGTCAGTGTTCATAGTTTTGGGGGGCTTTTTTTAAGTTCGGTCAATAATTCGCTAAGCTTAACGGATTTTGCGGCGATTAAAGTGTCGGCAGCCCCGTAATAGATATGCAGTCTTTTATCCTTGACTACTGCTCCGGTAGGAAAGACAACGTTATTGACAACACCTACTTTTTCCCAAGGAAGCGTTGGGGAAAACAGCGGTTTTGTTAATCGTCCCAAAACTTTTAGGGGGTTTTTAAGATCCAATAGGGCAGCGCCGGCATGATAGATTTTTTCAGAAGGTGTACGACGCTCTACGGCATGATAGATAATCAGCCATCCGTCTTTTGTTTCAATCGGAGGACAACCGCCGCCGATATGTTGATTCTCGAACTGATATTTCGGCTCGAGCACGATGTATTTTTTTAAGTTTCTTAGGTAGTCTTTCCAATAATCATCGGTCAGATCTTTGAAGTTTCGGAAATATGCAATCTGCATGTCCGGACGGATGCGATGCATAAGGGCAAATTGCCGATTGATCTTTTTAGGAAACAATAAAGCATCTTTTTCCCACAGGAAACTCAGTCCCTTAAACTCTGTTTCCAAATGTAATTTCGCGATAAAATACTCTTCCTTCAGACGTTTTTGATAGAAGATTTTGCCGGCCTCATCATAGGTGATGTTTGGAGAAATAAGTCCTTTCTTGACAAAATTAACTAAGTTATTGCTGGTTGCGTAAGCCACGCGGGCATTTCGTCCGTCAAAAGCGGTGTAAAAAAGATAATAGGTTCCCTCTAAAAGAGTGATTCTCGGATCTTCTACGCCCTTCTTCTCGTAATCATATTCGGGGAAAAGCAGCGGATGTTTAAGTCTTTTGACAACTTTGTTATCGATTAGCTGGCAGTAGCCGATGGAAGAAATACTGTTTTGATTAACTGCCCGGTAGAACATGTGGGTGATGTCATCGACTAGGATGCAGCCCGGGTTGAAGACGGCTTTACTTTCAAACTCCAGATTGGTTTTTTCTAAAATTATTCCCTCGTCTTTGATTTTTAACATTTAGCTTGCTTTCTTTACTTACAACCCGTATTGTAGCTGAAAAGACAAATTATTGCTATTGGAGGCAAAGAATTAAAGATGGGGAGGCTTGGGGTTATTAAATCCGCTTAAACCACAAAATAGCAAAATTAAAGCTTCGTTTGACTAACTTTAATTTTTCTTTACTTTGCAAGCGTAAAACCGCCTACTCCGTCTCCGTTAACGTCTCCTGCCTTTACGTCGCTGACGAAATAATATAAAGGCATGCCTTTCCACGCATACTGTAATGATTTATCCAAGCGTGTGATAACAATAATGTTGTTTGGAAGACTGGTTGGCTCTGTCTTCGGTCCATACGCCGGCCACTTCGCAATGCATAGGTCCGAACAATTGCTTGCTCCTATTGCATCTTTTGAGTAAGTATACAATGCCATTCCTTTTCCATCGGTTAAATAATTTCCCGTTTTGGGATTTGACGTCATTTTATAGACGCTGTTTTGCATCGCTTCCGGGCTCGGTGTTGGAGTTTTTGTTGGCGTTGCAACTACCGTAGTCGCTGGCGGTTTCCAGGTAAAATGGTGATAGAGCCGGTATCCTCCATATAGCGCTATCAGGACAACTACTACTACGGCTAAGATCTTAGTGTATTGATTCATTTTTCACCTCCTTTCATTAATTATCACTAAAGATGTCTGAGAGCAATATAGTTTGTTTAAGAAGAAAGGTCAAGAGGATTTTTTAAAAAAATTTGATTTTGAATTTACTTAAAGTCCGAGGCTTTTGTACTGATTCAAGTTCGTTTGCTGCCCAAGCGATTGACTCATCTGGTTAATTAAACCCAGTGTTAACCAAAGGGTGATTATGCTAGAAATAACGGTCAAAATTATCGCGATCATTCCCACCTTTTTGGTTTTTGGATTATTTTGGAGAAGGTATTTAATTCCCGGCACTAAACCAAACGGAGGAAGAAAAATGCTTACCGCATACACTCCCAATGTTTTTAGCAATGTTAGCGGAGGTTCTATTAATTTTTTGCCGCATCCGGGACAAAAATAAAAATTTTCAGAAACGGGGAATCCGCAAAAAGGACAAACCTGAAGTTTTGGTTCCATCAGCTAAGCATCTCATTTCAAATGAAAGTTTGTCAAATGCTGCTAAAGAAGTTGAAGTCCTGACTAAAGTCTTTTGATTAATTCAATTATTTCAGGAAAAGTTTCTTGATTAAAATGTTGCCTGTCGTCGAAAGTTATTATTTCGGAATTCGGTAGCGCCTTTTTATATTTTGCAAGCTGCGCAAACGGGACAACCGGATCGTCTTTGCTTTGAATTAAATAAATCATTCCGCTTTGTTTGGCAAATTTTGCCAAAGAAGAAGGCAATTTAAAATCGGTAAGCGATTCTGCGCTTGAAGTATCGTCAAAAGGCGCCGCAATTAATATAGTTGCCTTGATTTTTTGGGAAATATCGTTTTCGGAGAGGTATTTTGCTAAAAAAATTCCACCTAAAGAGTGTCCGATAAGAATAACATTTTTTTTGAAAAAAGGAATAATTCGTTCAAACCAAATTTTCCATTCTTCAAAACGCGCATTTGTATTGTTTGGCATTTTCGGCAATAATATTTCGAAATTCTCACCGAGTTTAGTTGCCAAAGTATTTTTCCAATCTCCGCTTGTGGTCAGTTTTTCTAAAGTAATCTCCCGATTTTTAAGATAAGAAATGTAATCCTTGTAAGTATCAAAGCTTGTACCGCCGTGAATGATGACAATTTGTTGGTTCATATCTCGAACCATTATATCATTATAGCGGCGTCTTAATTTTGAGATTAAATGAAACAGCATAAAAAGGGTATCTTAATGAAGGGGAGAAAAAATATTAGCGAACGCTTTCTTGAATTGGGCGCTTTTTTCACCAGTCAAGACGTCATCCGCCATAATCTCCTGGTCGGATTTTATCAGTTCTGTTGCATTCAAAGGTTTTTCTCTTAAGTTCTTATACAAAGCTGCTTCTTGCGGAGTAATCTCAACGCCACTGAAAATTCCCAGATCTCTTGCTTGTGTCAAAGTTGGGTCATCAACAAAAATTACTCCGGACGAAGGAAAAGCCGGCGGAGTTTCGGAAATGACTGAACGCCGCATGTCCAGATCAAAGTCTGGAGATAAAGCCATAATTTATTATGAGACTATTGTTTGTGAAAAGTCAATAGGGTCGGCTGGACTATATCAAAGAGTATCACTTTTGTCAAGGCCGTAGGTTGGTTGGAACTCTCCTTTGTCTAAGCGCTGCCAATTGCGCCGCGTCTTTGAAATCAACATGCGGATATTTACTCTCGAAAAGCTTTCGTTTAGTTTGATTGCCTGTTAAAAGAATTACCTCTGCCATAAGCTCTATATCGGATAAATGATTCTCCACAGGTTTTTCTCTCAATACCCCATATAGGTATATTTCTTCCGGAGTAATCTCAATTCCGCTGAATATTTTTATGCCTTCGGCCTGCGCAAGAGACGAATGTTTCAAAGGTATGGGATCTTCTTCTTTGTTGGCTAGTATTTCCATCAACTCATCAAAGGTTTCTTTATCCCACCTGCCGCCTGAGCTCAGGTATTCCTCGGCACCAAACCCTTCTGTTAATTTTTCAACCATACTTTATGCATCGGGCTTTGGGAATCTCTCAAAAAGATTCCCGCCTTTTTCGCTTGTAATGACGGTTAAGTCCGTATTCATTCAATCAGTATTTACAGGGATTATAACGCTTTGAAGGCGAAAATTAAAGAACATCTGCGCTATTTGACTATGGGAAAACTTTCTAAAAAAATGAGGAATCTATTTAAATAGCCCAAACGCTCCATATAAACCTATATCTTCCCCGAGGCTTGAAACTTTTATTTCAGGTAATTCATTTTCCTGAGAATGAATTGTATTATATAATCTACCTGCTTGTTCCATGGCGATACCGCCTCCGACTATAATTAATGCAGGTTTTAATATTTTACAAAACTCCATAATGTGTTTATAAAAGTTTTTCATAATTTCTTTCCACTCTTCTTCAGTAAGTAACTGTGCTGATTTTCCTAAGTGTATATTTATTGCATTGCCTCCACAGTCTTGTTCCCATGCTTGAAAATACCGATACCAATCTAATTTAACTGCTAATGCTTTATTTTTCTCCCAATGAACTATTGCTCCTCCAATTCCCGTTCCCCAAGTTATGTATATAAAATTTCTCTTTTTTTCACTACCAAAATACGCTTCGCCGATAGCTGCAACAACGGCATCGTTTTCTAAAACGACACGGCAATGGAAAACGTCAGTAAGCATTTTTAGTATTGGTTTATTAGACCATTCAGCAAGATTTTTAGAAGGGCTAATAAATGTTGTTTTTTCTCTATTCAAATCTCCGGGGAGCCCTACGCCAATAGCATCAACCTTTTCTTGTGCAAGTTCTTTAATAATGTCAGTAAGATGAGAAAAATCCTGATCAAAGTTATGAATTAGCTTAAATTCTTTTTTTGTAAAACTTAATATATTTTCTAGAGTAGATGAAGCGGCAACTCTTACATTTGTTCCACCAATATCAATACTAATATACATAACAAGATTATAGCTTAAAGTTGAAGTTTTAATCCATTTACGGATTGAACAGTTTGATTTAGTTTTTTGAGGCTGTTTGCTGGCTCTGGTTGATGACTTCCGAACTTTTGAGTGGGATTATCCCGAGTTGGTTTATCAAAAAAATTTGCAGTATTTAAGGTCTGGCTAGAAGTTTTTTCTGAAAAAGTGTTTGTTCGATTATAAACAGCTGTTGTTTGGATATTAGCATAGGCAAATCATCAAAAGAAAAAAACTTCGCATCCGTTACTTCCGAGCTTTTTCTAAACTCACCGCCCATTAATTTTCCGACAAAACCTATATCAATGCGAGCCGATTCCCTGTCGGTTCTTATTTTTAATTCTTCATCAACGCTTACCACAAAACCCGACTCTTCTTCTATTTCCCGCTCCAAAGCTTCCTGCGGATGTTCTTTCGCTTTAATATAGCCACCCGGTAGTCCCCACTCCGTTTGTCTGTAGCTATATTTAAAAAGCAGAATTTCGTTTTTTTCGTTTAAAATAATTCCGGTTACCCCAATTAGAAATTGATCTTGGAATAGTCGCATAATAAAAAGCTGTATTGATTTGGGTAAATGAAATAACCGCCAGATTTTAGTGAGGATTTCCATTATTATAATGATTTATCATCCGCTGGATGGCCTGATTCGCCTTTTAGTCTTTCGTTTTCCAGCTCAAGCTGATGGACTCTTTTGGTAAGCTCGGAGATTTGCTTATTCGCATTTTTAATCGTATTTTCTTTCCCATGCATTTTTAAAGCCGAAGCAATAACGTCAACAAAACTTATAATCCAGCCTACCACAAACCCCAAAAACAAAGATGCCAAAACAATAAGATATAAAGGGATCCCGGTCAGAGGATAATTAGCAAGGGTTATGGAAATCGTTTGCGTATTTTGGGTTGCAAAAAAAGCAACTCCGATTCCAAAAATAACTAAAACAATTAAAGCAAACACTATTAATAGAATAGTCTTATCCGGCCCTTTTTGCAATAATAAAAATTTAGAAGTCAATTTTGAGGCTAAAAGTTCTAATCCATTCTAGGTATTGGATTTGGTATATTTATTCACTTTCCTAACCGGAGTTATCTTTTTAGATTTATAGGAAAATAGATAGAATAAGCGCTACGATAATTAGAAGAACGATAATATTGGAAAGACCCGCAATGGCTGCGATAATACCCAGCGCGGAGAGAATCCATAAAAGGAGCAGCACCGAGGCAATTATTTGAAACGGACGGGGTAAAATGCCTATCGCCCAGCAAATCACCAGAAGAATAAGGATTTCCCACAAAGTAACCGGGTGGTTATTGATGGTGAAAAGAAGGGGATTCGGGATAGAAATTCCCGATATTGGAAGATATCCCAAAACCCAGAGAACGATAAGAATAATAATGATTGCTACTACCATAATTTATGGCGTCTCAGCTTAGACTAAGGATAAGTATACCTTTGAATTTATTTATAGTCAATAATATAGATGTCTATGATTGAGTAATTTGAATTACTTAAATCTTGTAATAAGAATGAAAAAACTAACTAAGTTATTTTTTTATAACATCAATCGGGTATAACATAGTCTGATATTTCTAAAAATAAACGAGAGCTTGCTATATCAAGGAGTTTAGGGACCTTGGTCTATGTTAACAACGCTGTATCCTGCTGAGCATGCCGGTCTAGAACCATTTAGTCATTATAGCGGTGTCTCGGATTTGAGTCTAAATGTTATAGTACTGAGCAATGCCGAAGTGAGACAAATAAAACGGTAAAAAAGGAAAGGTTTAACTAATTTGCGGGGTAACTAAATAATTGGTAAAATAAGACAGAATTATTTCTGGAATTATGTTTTGGGAGATTATTTTAAAAACAGTCGTCGTTCACACCGTTACCTACTTCGTTGTGGGAATCCCAGCCTTTATACTTTTCAACTATACCGCAACATTGGCTGACCCAAGTGGCAATATGCGACCAGCCTCTCATCCGTTGGTAAAAGCTGCCATTCTGTTTCAGCCCCTAAGAGGCGTTCTTTTTGGTATAGTTTTTTATTTACTGCGAGACATCTTATTCCTGCAAACCAACGGGTGGCTTATTACTTGGATAATGCTTGTCGTGGTCGGTATTCTTTCAACATTCGCTCCGGCAGGAAACTCAATCGAAGGTTTTATCTTCTTGAAATCTAGCGGCGTAAGGAATCGGTTTGGGATACTTGAAATTTTATCGCAGTCACTTCTTCTTTCAGTTGTCACTTACTATTGGGTAAATCATCCTGAACAAATATGGCTTAGTTGGACGCTTGGAATTTTGTTTATTGGCATTTTACTTCTCCCAGTTCTTGGTTTATTGGCAGAACGTAAGGTGATTTCTAAAAAATAGGCTGAGCATTCCGGTCTAAACCCATTATATCATTATAGCGGCGTATCCCAAGAGTACTTGCTTCTTCGAAGTGGCGTCTTGAGTTTGAGGTTAAATGAGACAAATGAGACAGTATAAAAAGGAGTGTTTCAAATCCCCATGCTGCAGTTTTATATATTTATCTATTAAGCACAATAATTGATATATTTAGAAGTGTTGCAAAACTTACCCAGAGAAGATATGGAATCAAAATATAGGAAGCTATTTTAGAAATTTTATAAAACGCGACAATAGTCAAAATAATGCTTAAAAGCAATGCGAGAATATCCAGCAATCCTAACACAGGAGAATGTAAACCAAAGAAAAGCGCAGACCAGAGAAAATTAAAGAAAAGTTGTATCGCAAAAAAGAACAATGCGAGTCTTACTAGTTTCTTTTTAATACCTTTTATCCAAATTAAGTAAACGGCTACGCCCATTAAAAAATACAAAGTGGTCCATACGGGTCCAAATACCCAGTTAGGCGGTGAGAAAGGAGGTTTATGAAGAAAAGCGTACCAAGTGGTAATTGAAGTAATTGTAAATGGAGTACTTATTAATCCAATGAGTTCACAAACTACGATGGAGACCGTAAGTTTTGGAAAATCTTTCACAGTTTTTAGTATGAGATGAAAAGACATGTGTGTCAATACGAAAATTTATAAGTCGCATTACTTGAGTTGTGCGAACGGTCCGAGAGTTTGACTAAAAAATGAGGGGTTTAGCAAGCCACATCAGGCCAAATAGAGACCTTGGTCGGTCTGGGGTGCCCGTGGCTGCTGAGCATACCGGTCTAGAACCGTTTAGACCTTATAACTGATTGTATCACTTCGAGGCTAAATGAGACAAATGAGACAGTATAAAAAGGGTGTCTCGATGATGATATAGTTTGATATACTTAACCTGTTACCTCTTGCTACTTATATTTTTTTCTAGTTTTTTCAAAATCGTCTGCTATTCCCAATTTTTGCCATAAGCCTAAAACCCAATCTCTATCTTTTATTTGATAATTTGAATAATGATAGTAATTTATATACTGATTATTCCAATAGCTTTGGAAGTATTTCCTGAAATAGAAATCCGCTTGTATCCCAAGTGAGATAATTTGTGTATTTGAATTTACTTTAATATCTTTCATTTCCTGATTAAAAAATTCAACGTTTTTCCTAACAATTTCAGAATCTATATCTTTTAATAAATTAGAATTCACTTCTGGATAATCTTTAAATATATCTGTGATATAAGAACCTCGCAGTTTTGTATCATTGCATGCATATTTTATTTTTCGATCATGTTTTCCTCCATGAAAATTTATCCAAGGTACATTTATTAAGGACTTTGAGATATTTAAACCTATAAGTACAAACTTTGAATTTAGATCTTCAAAGTTAGATTCTATTATTGAAGTATCTTTTTCATTTTCATAATTCCAAATCGCCCAACTTGCGAAAGGGCCATATTTTAAACGTATTTTTTTATATTCTTCAAGTGAATACATAAGTGTAGTTACTCCTTTTCGTATTTTTCAATGTAATTTCTGACTACTTGAGTAACCATTTGATAATCAATAGCATTATCTACACAATACTTAGTTTTAAACCATTCACGTAATGATTTAGATCCTCTATTTCTATTGCATTCCATACAACAGATTGCTAAGATTTCCGAAACCGGCTTTCCTTGCCGTCTATAATCACCTACACTATCCCAATCCTGTTTATGATTTAGATGCTCTATCGTTGGAGAGTCCTTCTCCCGAGTTTTATCAAATTTCTTGCCACAATATACACACCTTTTATCCCGATCTCGAATTTCAAGTAATTCCTTTTCTGTGGGATAGGTGGTTTTAGCTTTTACATTATTACTTTGGGCACTTACAAACTTCACTTTCATTTTAGGTTTCCTTTTGTAAGTCTTGAGAAATTTTTCATTCTCTTTGATTAGATAGACAGTACAATAAATTGTTCCGTTTTCTCTTTTTAAATCTCTTCCTACTAAAACGCCTTGTCTTTCAAGCTTTCTTCGAGTTGCAGGATGTATTCCAAACTCAGAATGAATTTCCCATTCCTTAAGCCAAACCTTGCCATCGCTGTCATAATCAAGAGAGGGAATAACATTTTTCTGAATATTTCTCCAACAGTCTTTACATCTTAAGCCTTTAGGATTCCACCAGATTTCATTACCCGGAAGTGTTTCTCTGCAAATAGCGCAGGTATAATGACCATCGCTTGCTTCGAGAAAAAATCCCTTAATATTCTCCTCTTTCAATCTTTTCTTTCTTCGTATCTCAGTGACGGCATGATCGAAGACAATATTTGCGAAGGCAGCTAATCTTTCTGCTCCTTCTCTTGCTTCCGAATCCGATATTTTTTTACCATATTCTTTTTCAAATATGTCTTTATATTCCTGAACTAATTTATCTGATAGCATATTACTTTAGGGCTGGTTTCCCAGCCCTAGCTTCTCACAGCGACCCCACTTCAAACCCCAGGTCACTTCCTATAACTTTGTACTCTCTTATAGAATAGTTGTCAAACAGCGGACATTTTGAATTGTGCGACACAGCTAAGTGAGGCAGTATAACAACCAATCTTTAATTTGAAACGTTCTTGGAGAATTTAGTAATATGTCTAACTCAATATAACAATTAAAACCCCATCGTTTTCGATAAAAGCCTATACTTTTTCATTGCTGCACCATCGTAAGCATCAAATCTCTGCAAGAAAAACCTCAAGATACCAAAGTAAAGCGGATATGTAACAGGTATGACAGTTTCAATTTCCTCAGCGGGTGAATCAACATCAGCTCTTATAGAGCCGTCGGGTTGCGTTTTGATAAATGTATTAATACCAGGGGCTGTTAGGTGGACTATCCCCGAGAAATAGGGATAGTAAGTGACATACAATTTCTCAAGGCAATTTTCTTGATTTAATTTGCCTTTTGCTTTGAGGAATTTGTCACATTCAATACATCTTTCTTTGATTTTGGGAAGCTCTGATCCTATTGGTAGCTTATACCGTCTTTGTAAACTAGCTATCTGCCTGTTTAGCTTTCTTATAAATTTGTCCCAGTCAGCCGGTTTCTTGATATTTCTCTTATCCCTGCCACCATAACCAAAGGTTAAGTCCCAATCTGGGTATTTTGTCTTTGGATATTTTTCCATTAATGCTTTATAGCTATTGCCAAAAGTAACAGTTTGTTGCAAAAAATCTATCCAATAACGCGCAGCGTTAGCTTGAGTTTTGCAAGCATGAATGTAGTTAATATTCATAAGATTTTCTGTAAGTGACCTGAGTAATGATAATGCGGGCTTATCGTAAATGGCTGGGTGCTCTTTAACAGGTGTAACTACTTTCAATATGCTCTCTGCATAGCTTTGAGTTGCACCCATCATAAAAAATAGCAGTCGTTTTTTCAGGCTTGTCCGCTTCAACTTCAAACCAACTCTGGTAAATTCATCGTTGCCATATACCAACAATTCTCTGAAATTTTGTAAGAGTTTTTCCTGCTTATCTGATAATTCCATATCTACCTGTAAAAAACTTGCATTTGTCTATGCATAAGATTGTGAGTAAAAAGGGCATTCACACTATTTTGAAAAAAGAGCAGATATAGCACCAGTGCAACCAAAATGACTGAAATAATGACTTGCAACACCAAAGTGGTTTTTTCTGCAAATGCTATTTGCGAATGAATATTATTAGCGCTAGTCATTCTTTCTTGTATATTTACGTCCTCAATTCTTTTATGTCCCTCTTTGACATCTTTTATCATCTCGCCCATGTTTTTATATGAGAAACCGACCAGATAGAATATGCGCGCAATTAGACCGCTGCTTATCAGTATGGCTACCAGGATTAAGGCAACTAGAAGCCTCACCCAAATCGGTGATGAGCTGATAGGACTAAAGGCTGCAATTCCGACAACAATAGTGGCTATAAAACCGTTGATAGTCAGTAACGCCTGCCACAATAAGAAACTCGCTTCTTTTTGCTTATCTAAAACTTCTTGTAAAAGCTTTTGCATAGCTCTAATTGTATCAAATCGCACTCGTAATTAGCTCAAATTCCAAACATCGAACACCTTGAGTTGTACGACGCTGCTTTATTTGTGGTCTGTTAAATTTTCCTCTACATCCCTAATAACTCTGCCTGTTTTTACATCTACAACTTTCTCTTTATATTTATTATTTTGCCGATCGATAACTCTTTCTTTATTTACACCCTCAGGAGATAAATCTTCCCTTAAACTTGGAAACCACCCAGAAATTATGTGAGCAATAAATTTCTTACTATTTCCTACAAAAGTTTTAAACCCTAGACTATCCCTAACAGTAATTTCATCGAATAAATTTATATCGAGATGCCTAACTTTTATTTTATTCATGTATGGTTTTACTTTTGCCATAAATATTATTAAAGGTTAGAGTCTTCATACCTTCCCAATATAGCTGCTATCTCATCGGGAGAGGCTTTATAATTTCCAAGCTTAACTAATATCTTATCAACCTCGTTTATATTTTCTAAATCCTTGACCTTAGTTGACGCATTTTTTAACTCTAGCAAAATACTAATTGCAAGTTGCTTTGCGGCAATATCGAAATTTCTATTCGTATAATGAAAACCGGAAATTGTTTGAAAATCAAAATCTTCATGAAATACATCGACCGAATCTAATAAAGCCGCGTAAGAACTGTGAGTATATAAAGAATAAATCCAATAAACTTCAGATTTCATATCATACATGGGCAAGTTGTCTTTAGATGCACCCATTTTGTTTATTGCTTTATGCATAGCTTGTCTAGCCACCTGATTTTTAATTATCTTTCCCTTATACCACTCTTTGAGTTTTTGTTCTTGTCCCTCTTCTTGAAAAAGAAAAGCCAAATCAAGTGCTTCCTGTCCGGAACGAGCTATTTCGATTATTTCAAATGTTTTACCTACTGAAGCTAAAAGCAAAATAGTTTCAAGATTGGAATATGCTTTAGAAATTAAAAGATAAGTAGCAGTTGCTGCATCCTGTTCCCATATCTGCGGGACTGAAATCTGCTTAAATCTTTTAATACAGTTTTTTATTTCGGGCAACAACTTCGCAAGAAATTCCACTTTGTTTGCAACAAGAAATTTATTTCTTAATTTATCTTTTTCTGGATAGCTGATATCTGAAATAAACTTTCTGCGACCTATTCCACTTCTTAACTTTTGAACCCTTTCTTCTGTTCTGGCCTCCAATTGCTTTTCTCTTTGTTCGATTTTTTTAAGAATTTCTTCTTTCTTTTTATTTCTTACCATACTTCTTTTTGACTTCCTCCTCATTTAGATTAAAAACTTCGTAAGAATTTGTTTTTAAAGAGGTGCTGCCAACTTTATAGTCAAGTTTTTTTGAAACGCCTTTTTTAAAAAACATTTTATGTGGTAATGGATATGCTTTTGTTCTTTCAACATAATCTATAGCTTCATGATGTATGACCGGCCAAACTTGTGTCACCTGAAACAGATTATCTGCTCCCATTATATTGCCCACGATGTAAACATTTGTAGGCTTAAATTTCTGGCTTTTTAATTTTTCATATAAATCATTAAAGTCAATAAATGTCCCAAACTTACGAATATAACAAACAATAATAGTTTGTTCGTCGTATGCTTTTTTAGGATTAATTAACTTGCTATCTAAAATGAATTCTGCAACACCTTTTTGCATCATAGGCCTGTATTCAACAACTTCCACTGTTTGGTATTTTGTATCTACATTTTTACCGACTATTTCCTCTTGGTAAAGAGTAAAAACATCCGGAAATTCTTCTTGCGAAGCTTGCATAAAATAACGATGGCCGTCGACCTTATTCATCGCCAACGATAAAATCGCAGAACCCTTCATTTCGCCCACGCGTTGAAAAACTGTATCTCTATCTATGATTGCTTGCCCGTATATTTTAGCTAGTTCCTCCGCCATATAAATCACATACGCGGGCGAATACCAATAATTTTGCATATTTATCATGAGGATATCCCCAAATCTTGCAAGTATTTAATTGTACAAATTAAAGTTTTAGTATTAAAACCTAGTTTCATATTTATTTTCTTAACTTTTTGAGAAGTTGATCCAAAGAATCAACTCCATATCTATCACGCAGCGTTCCTAGTTTGGTTCTGTCATCGAATTGATCCAATACTGGATAATCCTCTTTGAGATTTCTGACTAAGGAATCTGCTCGTTCTCTTCTAAAAGGCCCTTCTTCTGTTCTTTTATGTTTTCCTAATGGCATTATAATCACCTCCTTAAATCGTGCATTTTCGTAAACTCAATAAATTATCCGACCATCTTCCGTCTGTAACGGTTTGCAAAAATTTTGTACCATTTACGCTTGTGTGAACTTGGCAGTAGGCAACATTTCCCAAAGAGTCTTTAACGTAAGCTACTCCTCCTCCTTCGACCCATTCGACCATTGATACTCGGGAGTTTATTCCGGTTTCATTATTATTGCTCTCATTGACCCAACCGTATTGGCTTATTGCTTCATGAGGATCTTGTAAATTACCACTTAATTTGTCTACGCAAGTAATTCTAACTGACATTTAAATCACCTGCCTTTACAACATCTACAACAATTCCCTGTATTAAAAATTCTTCGAAAACATAAATTGGTTTATTTGCGGGATTAGACGAAATTGGCTCAAGAATTATGTGTCCCTTTCCTTTGCTATATTTTTTTATTGTTGCCTCATCTCCTATAAGAGCAACAATAATTTGACTAAATTCTGCTGTATTTTGCTTTCTTACCAAGACGTAATCACCGTTATCTATTGTCCTTTCATTAATAATTGCTTTGTTCATACTGTCTCCAACTGCTCTTAAGAAAAAGTAATCATTAATGTTTACTTTTGCCTTTGAAGGCTGATATGGGATATATGCCTCAATATTTTCGATAGCCAATATTGGAGTTCCAGCGGCAATGTTTCCGACAAGAGGTATGTTAATTGTTTGAGTTCGGGAAACTTCTAAAGATCTAGCCTGATAAGGTTCATTTGAGAGATACCCTTTATTTTTTAAAGCATCTACGTGGCGCTGCACAGAACTGATTCCGGCATAATTTAATGCCTTACTTAATTCTTGAAGAGTAGGGGCTTTCCCCATTTTTAACCTCAAATCTTTAAAGGTTGAAAGGACTATTCTTTGCTTTCCCGTTAGACTTTTTTGCATAGTAGGTATATAATACTACATATAGCGTAAATATGCAAGCATCAGATTCAAATAAAAGCCTTAAATCAAACCAATATTGGGAAGATCTTGCTTTAATCCTCTCTAATATGAAAAGGTTTAAAAAAACTGTGATCGAAGCGAGGATAAAATGGAAAATTCCCATAACAGGCTTGCCATGGGATAAAAGAGGAATCTGGTATGCTTCGTTATTCAAAAACCCGGACAACACAGATAAAAATTATTATACTTCTGGTCAAAATCAACTTATTCCGCCAAATGCAATTATTCGTTCGACGTTAAAGGAAATATCCGAACAGTTTAACTTGGATAATAGATGGCATCCATCACTTCTTCTCCATATTGCAGCTGATGACGTTGCTTTAACTGCCCCTTTCGGATCACCCTCCCTTGAGATACGCATAAACGATTCAAGGCTACCGGAGAAGGACTGGATTATAAAAAGAATGTGGATTGAGATTTATCCGGACACCAGCTTAAAAGATATTCAAACACTCTGGAAACGTATTGAAACTTACCAATCAATGATGGCTACGCAATACCCTAAAAAGCGACGTCCTTTGGAAAACGTTAAAAAATATATTAGAGTGCGAGAACTTGAAGATAACAACGCTACACAAGAAGAGATAGCAAACGATTATCCTGAACTCGGATTTGGTACTTATAAAGATGTATCTGATTTTAAAAATCATATTGAAAAAAGATTTTCCCCAAAGAAAGTAAGAAAATAACGGTCTTTATTGAAGCAATATGCATCGGTATCCACAATACTTTTAATGTCCTAGTATAGGGTTATGCAAAATTTAAACATTGTCTATACGGACATTTCCCAGCTTAAGCCTGCCGCTTATAATCCAAGGTCTTGGAATGATGAGGCAATAAAACAACTGACAGAAAGTATTAAACGCTTCGGCTTGGTAGATCCAATAATAGTAAATTACGCAGAGAACAGAAAAGATGTTGTAATAGGCGGACATTTTAGACTAAAGGTTGCGAAGGATTTGGGATATAAGAAAATTCCAGTAGTTTATGTAAATATCCCGGACATTGAAAAAGAAAAAGAATTAAATCTTAGACTTAATAAAAACACCGGAGATTGGAACTGGAATTTACTGGCAAGTTTTGATGAATCAATACTCTCAGATATCGGATTTTCCAGCGAAGAATTGGATAACATTTTCGATATTGAAGACACACCGGAACAATTTGATCTTCAAAAGGAATTGGAAAAGTTGGATATAAAACAAATAACAATTCAAAAAGGAGACATCTGGAAGCTTGGAGAGAACAAATTAATGTGCGGAGACTCAACGGTCGAAGAAGACACCTTAAAGTTAATGGACGGCGAAAAAGCAGATATGTGTTTCACCGACCCACCCTACATACTTGATTACTTAAATGGAAAACATAAGCATGGGCAAGCAACGGAAGGGTTTGGCGCGAAAAGGGATAGAAGGTATTTAGAAACAGATGTCTTACCACCGGACTTTACCGAAAAATGGATAGCAAACATTAACAAAATTCAAAAAGAACATTTCTCAATAATCGTTTACGAAAACTGGAAGAATATCAGGACAATTTGGGATGAAATGGAAAAGTACTGGAAAGTTAAGAACATGATTGTTTGGCACTTACCCAACAGGCATCAGGGGTTTGCCTCAAGATACAAGTTTTTTAGCAAACACGATATTGCAATGGTCGGTGCCTCTCCGAATGCAGACGTAGAATTTAATAACGAATCAGAAGCAGACGGTCTCCAGGAAGAATACGAAACTGCTTTATATGCCATTTCCGGAAAACCGCAGTGGGAATCCTACGAAAAAGGGAAAAAATACCAGCCAACTGATTTCATTGAATTTAATGCATCTGACGAAAAGCATTCCGGACAGGGAGTGGTGTTTGGGACAAAGCCTGTTGAAATCCTTATTCCCTATCTTAAAGTTTTAACAAAAAGAAACGATTTAGTAATCGAGCCCTTCGGCGGTTCGGGAAGCACTTTAATTGCTGCAACTAAAATGAAACGACGCTGCTACATTATGGAAAAATCCCCTGTTTACGCAGAAGTAATTAAAAAGAGGTGGGAAAAATTAACAGGACAAAAAGGAGTAAGGATATGAAAACAAATAAAACTAAAGAATTGTTGCTGGAGCAATTAAAAAAGACACCGATAGTACAGGTTGCCTGTGAGAAGTCCGGAGTTGGTAGGGCAACATTTTACAGGTGGAAAAAAGACGATCAGGAGTTTGCGACAAAAGCTGACGAAGCAATAACAGAAGGGGCGTCTTTAGTAAATGACATTGCCGAGTCGCAATTAATGAGTGCCATAAAAGATAAAAACTTAACCGCAATTATTTTCTGGCTTAAATATCATCATCCGGCCTATGCAACCAAAGTTGAAGTAACAGCAAGACTTAAAGCAGATAACGAAATCTTAACGCCGGAACAGGAAGCATTAGTTACAAGAGCTTTAAAACTTGCGTCACTTTTACCTGAGATTAAAGAAAGAGAAAAAATATGATTGAAACGCATATTACGGAAAAAGAATTAGAGGAAATAAAAAATAAAAGGTCTGTTAGAAAGGCGCTTGCCAAAAACAGTCACAAATTGTTTTTCTCAATTTATTTAAGCCATTACATTCAATATCCGTTTGCACCTTTTCATACGGAAATGTTTCAGATAACGGAGGACTTGGAAAATAAGTTTGATGTACTTGTTGCTTTCAGAGGTTCCGGTAAATCAACTCTTATTACTCTTTCTTACGTTCTCTGGTCGATAATTGGATGTCAGCAAAAGAAATTTGTTTTAATTTTAAGCCAAACCCAAAGTCAGGCAAAACAATTAATGACCAATATTAAGAATGAACTTGAAGGAAATGATTTGTTAAAGAATGACATTGGGCCATTCAGAGAAACTGGAGATGAAAATGGATCGGGCACAATTGAACTTTCAAATTTCGGAGCAAGAATAACTGTAGCATCAGCAGAACAAAGCATCAGAGGATTAAGGCACAGAGAGAATAGGCCTGATTTAGTAATTTGCGATGACGTTGAAGACTTAAATAGCGTTAAAACAAAAGAAGGAAGGGATAAGACATATCAATTTTTAACAGGAGAAGTTTTACCAATAGGAGACAGAAATACGAAGTTTTTAATAATCGGAAATCTGCTTCATGAAGACAGTCTTTTAATGAGACTAAGGCATGGTATTGAGGATGATAAAATACGAGGCCAATATTACTCCTACCCACTCCTAGATGAAAAAGGAAATATTGCCTGGCCACAGAAGTTCAAAACAATGGAAGACATAATGGAATTAAGAACTAAAATCGGGAGTGATACCGCTTGGTATAGGGAATACTTACTGCGAATAATCTCAGATTCCGAAAGGCTCGTTCATCCGGAATGGATTCAATATTATAGTGAGATTCCATCAGATGAAGAAGGACATTTCATGTACACCGCAACAGGAATTGACCTTGCTATCTCAGAGAAAGAATCGGCAGACTGCACTTCAATGGTTTCGGCAAATGTTTATGGGAGTGGAGAAAATATTAAAATATATATTCTGCCACATCCTATTAATGAAAGGCTCGATTTCCCTGAAACATTTGAAAGAGCAAAAGAACTATCGAAGAATTTAGGAAACGGATATTATACTAAGCTATTTATTGAAGATGTCGGCTACCAGCGATCTTTAATTCAGCACCTATCTACTAATAATATTCCCGCAGAAGGAGTAAAAGTATCCGGGCAAGATAAAAGATCAAGACTGGCTTTAATAACTCACCTTATCAAGCAAGGCAAAGTTCTTTTCCCGGATAATCACAGGGCAGAAGAACTTATAATGCAGTTAACTGGTTTTGGAATAGAAAAGCATGATGATTTAGCAGATGCCTTTTCACTCTTATTAATCAAAATTCTTGAGGAAGATAAAGGCGAATTTCAATTTTTTTTTGTTGATTTGGGAAGCCCATTCTCTAATTCACCGTTTGGACATAGACCTCTTTCAATGGACACTATTTTTTAAGATACTGCTAGACTTACCTATCTTTTTGCGGTATTGTTGACCAATAAATATGCCGAGTATAAATAGTATCCAAAATAACGTAAACGTCCTATATTGTCTGTATGCTCGTAAGTCCTCCGAAGACGACGAAAGACAAGCAATGTCAATAGATTCCCAAATAAAAGAAATGAGTGATTTAGCTCAGAAAGAAGGGTTAATTGTTAAAGAAATAAGGAAAGAAAGTCACTCAGCAAAAGAATCAGGACAACGCCCAGTGTTTAAACAACTGCTAAGTGAAATAAGAGAAGGAGCATTCACAGGCATCCTTACGTGGGCACCTGACCGACTCTCCCGCAACGCTGGAGACTTAGGACAACTGGTGGACCTTATGGACCAAGGAAAGCTTACTAATATTAAAACCTTTACTCAAGGATTTGCTGATACCCCTTCTGATAAGTTTTTACTCATGATTCTCTGCTCCCAGGCAAAATTAGAAAACGATCAAAAAGGAGTAAATGTTAAAAGAGGAATTCGGGCAAAATGTGAAATGGGTTGGCGTCCGGGAATGCCTCCTTTGGGATATTTCAATCGAGCCTTTAATGGTATTAAAGATATTCTCGTAGATCCTGAAAGAGGCCCGTTTATCAAAGAGCTTTTTGGGAGAGTTGCAGGAAATGGAGATAGTGGAAGAACCTTGAAAAGATGGTTTGATAAAAAAGGACTAACAACAAGAGCAGGGAAAAAAGTGACCTTAAGCATGGTTTATTTAATGCTTAAAAACCCATTTTATTATGGAGAATTTGAGTATCCGATCGGTAGCGGTAATTGGTATAAGGGGAAACACACACCATTAATTACAAAGGACATATTTGACAAAGTACAAAAGCAACTGGAAGTTCCTAGAAAAGCAAAATGGTCCTCAAAAGGTTTTGCCTTTAAACATCTTATGAAATGCGCAAATTGCAAAGCAAGTGTTGTTGGAGAAGAAAAATTTAGAAAGAGATTAAGCGGTGAAGTTAGACATCATATCTACTACCATTGCTCAAGATCTGTTGATTATTCCTGCAAAGAAAAATACATTAGCGAAGACGACTTAATAAAGCAACTAATTAAACTTATCGATTCCATAGATGCTAAAGAATTAAATCTAACCGAAAAAATTCAAGGAGCAATAATGGAATACAAGAAAGTTGGACTCGGAATTTTAAGACAAGAAAATATAGAAATACAAGAACAGACCCTAGGGATTAAAGGATATGCGAAATATGTATTGAGAGAAGGAGGTAATACAGAAAAAGCAGATTTTGTTAAAGATCTCGCTCTCCCCTTATTCCTTAAATCTGGACAAATAGAGATAATTAACTCAAATTAAAAAGGGATATCTTCAGTCTCTTCGGCTTCCTGTGTTCTGCTTTCAAAATGGCTTCGGTAAATACAAAGATTGCAAGTCTTTGAAGGCTCGGGCAATGGACCATTTAAAACTATATCTATTTCTTTAATCATTTTCATGAATCCATTCATGTCTTCTGTTACAGGATGCCAAGTAGGAGTGCTTGTGAAAACAATTTTTTTATCTATTAATCTCATTTCGCTTGGATGAACACTAACTATTCCAAGTTTTGATATTTTCACTGGATTACCTTCCTTTGGATTTTCTAAGGCATACTTATACGCATGAAGTTGTGTCGCATATTTTTTTAAAATCTGTTCTTCATCTGGAGTTGTAATTTTAAAATCTATTATGGCAAAAGTACCATCATCTAGTTTTATTAATAAGTCATATCTTCCATTTAGATAACAATTAGTGCCGGGTATTTGTGTTGATTTTATAAAACCTTCTTGTCTATCAATAATTCCGCTTGGCATATCGCTAGAAATTTCCTGTAGATTTTTTCCAATTACAGAATCTTGAAGTAATTTATTAATCCGTCCAAACATTGCAGGGAAAATACCAGAATGTGAAATTCCTAGTTTTACTTTTTGATAATAACAAAATTTACATTCTTCCCAAAGATACGCAAAATCAGAAGGGCTTAATTTATATAGTTGTTGCATAAACTGATAAATTATATATTCTTTATTTCTTCGTCTATTTTCTTCATAATTTTTTCTGTTTCCGATAGCGATACTATCATTTTTTGATAATGCTCGATATCCTCATTTGTCAAAGTTTTCCCCTTTCGATCCTTAAGCCATTTTTGCGCAGGTTGATAGCCACCAATATAAAAATTCCATGTTGATTCTGGCACGTTTCCAAAATACTGTTCAGAATTTATATAAACATTACCGTTTTTATATTCTACTTTTTCAATAATATCTGAACCGGTAATTGAATAAGTTGTAATATATTTATTAAGTTTCTGCGATTCAAGCAAATGCAATAATCGTAATTCAGTTCCAAATTTTACTAGTTTATCAAAACTCTTTTTATCCTTAGGATACGGCACTCTTGGAAAGTCAATTTTCAAAAACTCCTTGTATTTTTCGCGATAGCTCGACGAATATAAAACTGCATAGATATAATCAAAAATATCTTCAGGAGAAACCTCGCCTATATTCTTTTCTATTTTATCAACAATCTTAGTATTTAGATTAGCAGTCTTAGTACCATCATCTAGATAAATATATAATGGCATTTGTTCGCAAATACCTTTACCACTATAAAAAATTCTATTGTCAGATATTGCGTTAACTACCATAACATGACTATAAGAGCCATCCTTCTGAGCCTGTCTCATCACCAACAATCCTACATTTTTAGTTAATAAAAATTGTTTCATTACCGATCTCCTTGATCTTTCAATAAAATCTTCGTCGTAATAAATATACCTGCTATCAAATGGACGATAACAAATTGGAACTATTTCAGCCTCATCAAATTCATTATTCAACGCATTAGCAACCTTCCATTTCTGATTTTCTTTAAGTTTAAATTTTATTTTTGCTTCTTCGGCTGACTGTGAGTGCAGAAAATCTTGAATTCTACTAACTAAAGACGCTCTATCTGAATCGATAATAAATTCGTCCCTAGAAGTTACTATTCCAACTGTCGAAATCGTAAATAATTCCTTAACCGAAAATCCATTAGAATAGCTTTCTCTTGTTTTCTGATCGCGAACAATCCACTCATAGTCTGAACCAACTGGAGTTACTTGATTCCACTTAACGGAATTTATTATATTCTCGTTCAAATATTTAAATTTCTCCGAACGCTTACCATACGAATCAAATTTGTAAATCTTAGCCAATTTAGTTTCAAAATTCTGCTTTTTAATACCGAATAAAATGGAGACTCCCGTTTTAATTTCAAATATATTTTGATCTTCGCCACCTTCTAAAGTTTTTTCTTTTTTATTTGAATTTCCATGTAAATCAAGAATGTATATTTCATCAAAAGTTTGCATAAGATGCCATCGCATGCCGCGAAAAGTTGGATTATCAATATAGCCATGAGCAGTTATCATTGCTACAATTCCCTCACCATTTTTTTCTATCATGTTTTCCGCAAATCTAATAAACTTAACATAATCATCGTTAAGCCATTTTGAATTCTTTTCTTTAAGTTTTCCTCCGGTTGGTTCAAATTTATAAACATCATTCTCTTTATAAAAAGCGTTGCTAGATTCACCCGAATACGGAGGATTTCCAAGAATAATCATTATCGGTCTTTCGTTTTTAATCTTTGATGCTTCTTTTGATTCTTCTGCAATACTATCTGCTAAGCCCAAAGAAAATAGATTTTGTTGTTGAATGTCGTTTTTTTCTAACGAATTAGTTAAGTAAATTCCAAGTCGTTGATTATAGTCTCTAAGTCCTTCTTGCCTAAGAGTAATTCCTATTTTAAGATGTGAAATTGTATATGGAGCCATCATTAACTCAAAACCATAAATTCGTGGTAACAAATCATAATGCACATACATAGGCCAACGACCTTTTTGTCCATTTTTTACAAAATTTTCATAAATTAATTTTATTAGCTCACTTATAAAAGTTCCCGTTCCCGCTGCTGGGTCTAACACCTGTACCCTATGAAGACCATTAGATAGTTTCGTTGTGTCTGCTAAACCCGCAGAAAGATCAAACTCTTTCTTAAGCAAGGCATCTACTGACTTAATAATAAAATTAACAACTGGAATTGGAGTATAGTAGGCGCCCATTTTTTTTCGCAATTCAGGATCGTACTCTTTTAGAAAATCTTCATAGAAATGTATCACTGGATCTGGCCCATCTTCTTTATATCCCTTTTGACCTTTCTTGAAATAATCTTCAATGAGCATGGAAACGTCTGCGTGAGAAAAGACTTCGCAAAGTTCATTTACGATATATTCAAGACGCTTATCAAAATCTGGTCCAATTATGTGATCAAAAAAATGCCGGAGAAAAGGATTGGTAGCTGGAATAAGATCCCTAGCTTCTTGTCTCGTAAAGCTTGCCGGAGATTTATCATAATATCTAGCTGCGAAAAGCCCATATACCAAAGTTTGGGCATACATATCAGCAAACGTCTCCTTGTTTAAATCGTTAACTAATAATTTCTTTATCGTCTCATAAATACGTTCAAGTTCTAAGTTCTTATCAGAGCCAGATGCAAAAAAATCTCTTACATTATTACGAATTCTTTGTGCTTTACCTCCCATAATTTTTGCGAGATGTTCTCCTGAACGAATTGGTTCTTTATGCGATTGTGTAAAATCGACTAAGGTTTTTACAAGATATTCATAATGTTCAGGAATAGATGTAATCGTTCTATTTTTAATATCATATTCTGCGATTTTTATTGGTTCTCCATAAGGTAATCCATTTCTATAAAAACGGAATTCTACATAATCACTTAATATTAAATTTGCATATCCGAAGTATCTACTCATTTGATCGGACTTTTCAACTTTATCTAATGAAATTCCTATGTCTTTAACTTCCAAGTAAAGTAGTGGAATTTTATCTTTTAGAACGATGAAGTCTGGTTTATTTCCCTGTTGAGATTTGGCATCATGAAATATATGTGTATTATTTATTGAACTAAATATCTGTTTTAACAAATCTTCAAAATCAGCACGGTAGCCCATTTCGCTAGTTTCTTCGTAAGAAAATTTAGAGGAAATTGAAGAAATATACTTTTCGAAAAGATTTTGCATATATTTATTCGAATTATAGCTCTTTACTAGTAGGAATTAAAGAATAAATTAGACGTTTTAGTAAAATACGAAAAAATTAGGAACCACGGTCTATGTTTACATAGTCCAACCCTGCTGCGGAGCTTGGATTCGAACCAAGATAACATCCTCCAGAGGGATGCGTACTACCATTATACGACTCCGCAATTCATTCAAATTATACCAAACCGGATTTAATTTTGCTTACTAGACCCGATTTTACAAACGCGTTATAATAAGCCGAGAAAATATTATGACTAAGAAAAAGAAACAAACAAGAATTGTCGTAACCGGCGGAGCTGGTTTTTTAGGCACTCATGTTGTCGATGAATTGTATAAGAATGGTTATCCAAAGCAAAACATTTTTATTCCAAGATCGGTTGATTATGATTTAAGAAATCCAGTTGTCTGTAGAAAAATCGTCAAAAATGCAAACATTATTATTCATCTTGCCGCAAACGTTGGTGGAATAGGTTATAACTTAGAAAATCCCGGAAAGCTTTTCTACGACAATCTTATTATGGGAGTTAACCTTTTAGAATCTGCCAGAAAAGCCCGTGTAGATAAATTTGTCAGTATTGGAACTGTTTGCGCATATCCTAAATATACGCCTGTTCCATTTAAGGAAGAGGATTTATGGAAAGGATATCCTGAAGAAACCAATGCGCCCTATGGCTTAGCAAAAAAAATGTTACTTGTCCAAGGACAAGCATATCGTCAGCAATACGGTTTTAACTCGATTTATTTATTACCGGTAAACTTATATGGTCCAGGAGATAACTTTAACCCACGCTCCTCTCACGTCATCCCGGCATTAATTAGAAAATTTGTTGAAGCCAAAAGCAAAAATGAACCTTCAGTAATAGTCTGGGGAACAGGTAAGCCAACAAGAGAGTTCTTATTCGTCGAGGATGCTGCCAGAGCAATAGTACTGGCAATGGAAAAATACAATAAACCTGAGCCGGTCAACATAGGGGCAGCCTTCGAGATATCAATAAAAAAACTTGCAGAACTTATTAAAGAATTAACGGGATTTAAGGGAAAAATTATTTGGGACAGCTCAAAACCCGATGGACAACCCAGGAGAAAATTGGATACAAGTAGGGCTAAAAAAGAGTTTGGATTTGAATCTCAAACCAGTTTTGAAAAAGGATTAAAAACGACCATAGCATGGTACGAAAACCAAAAAAGAAATTTTACATAAGAAGAGCTTAAGGCTAAATTATTGGCACGGGTTAAAAATATTTGCTAGAATATCCTTATGAATAAGATTTGGAAAACGGCATTGATTAACGCATTGGCAACGGCCGCTTACGTGATTGCGGTTGGCAGCTTTATGTATTTCGGGTCAATGATAAAACTGGGCAGGGCAAACGTCATCTTTGTTCCGATTGCTTTGCTTTTGCTTTTTGTATTTTCCGCAGCCCTCACCGGATTTTTAATTTTCGGCAAACCTGCCCAAATGTACGTGGACGGCAAAAAACAAGAAGCCTTGTCCTTACTTACTTCCACCCTGGCCATTTTTTCAGTCATTACATTTATTTCTTTAGTATTGTTAATAGTCGTCACGCGTTGATTTTAAACCTTTAGTTAGCGCATTTCAGAATCAATTGACAACCAAACCTAAAAGGATTATAGTAAATTATGGATCCCGATAAATTTCCCCAAGGCTTAACCTTTGACGATGTCCTGCTTCTTCCTAACTTTGCCGATTTCTCCCGTTCGGAAATAGACCTTTCGACCAAAATTACCAAAAAAATAAAACTTTCCATTCCCCTTGTTTCTTCGCCGATGGATACCGTTACCGAGAGTAAGCTGGCAATCGAACTGGCAAAATTGGGCGGAATAGGCATAATTCACCGCAATTTAACAATTGCCAGTCAGGCAGACCAGGTAAGAAAGGTAAAAGCAAGAAAGCTTTTAGTCGGCGCCGCAATCGGGGCAGGTATGGGATTTGAAGAAAGAGCTGAAGTTTTAGTTAAGGCGGGGGCAGATGTAATTGTAATTGACTCCTCGCACGGATTTGCCAAAGGAGTGATTAACGCTATTCAGTATATCAAAAAACATTTTCCCAAAGTTGAGATTATCGCCGGAAACGTGGCGACTTTTGCCGGCGCTAAGACCTTGATTGCCGCAGGAGTTGACGGGTTAAGAGTCGGAATGGGACCGGGCGCAATTTGCACAACCAGAATTGTTTCCGGCATGGGTGTTCCTCAGCTTACGGCAATTTTGGAAACCGCCAGAGCCGCCAAAAGATTCGGCATTCCGGTTATTGCCGACGGAGGAATTAAATATTCCGGCGATATCACCAAAGCTTTAGCAGTTGGAGCGTCGGCCGTAATGATGGGCAGTTTTTTTGCCGCCACTAAAGAAGCTCCGGGCAAAATCTTTATTCTTAAAAAAGACGAAGTTCCGGATCGCTTCAAGAATATTTTAAAACACAACCAAAAATTTTATCATTTCAAAGCCTACAGAGGAATGGGGTCGGTTGGAGCCATGCAGAAAGGAGCAAAAATAAAGTCGGAAAACGAATTCCACGGCAAAAATTATCAAGATAAAATTTTGGTGGCAGAAGGGGTCGAAGGAATGGTGCCGATTCGAGGAACGGTAAAAGAAGTAGTTGAGCAGGCAATCGGCGGAATAAAATCCGGAATGTATTACGTGGGAGCAAGAAATATCAAAGATTTGTGGGAAAACGCAAGGTTTATGCGCATCACCCAAGCGTCTTTAGTCGAAAGTCATCCGCACAGCATCTTAGTGACCAACCCCGGTAAAAGTTACAGCTAAAATACTATTGATGAAGTAACTAAATTAAGATATACTTCCTAAGCTGCATTTATTTATGATAGCTTCAGACGTTATTAAAAAACTTAAGTCTCGCCGGGAAGAAAAAAAATAAAATGAAAAAATATTGGCTTAAATTCAATCATCGCGTTTATACGCTTTTTATAAGAAGGATTGTCTTTCTGTTTAATTCGGAAATTATCCATGAGTTTTTGTTAGGCTTAGGGAGTTTTTTAGGCAGGTCAAAAGCCTTAATATTTCTTTTGAAGAAAATTTTTAGGGTAGAAAACCCGATGCTTTTGCAAGAAATTTCCGGAATAGAATTTCCAAACCCTATTGGCCTTGCTGCGGGTTTTGATTACAAAGCCCAACTTACTCAATTTGTTTCTCCGTTGGGTTTTGGTGCTGAAACGGTCGGAACAATTACATATTTTCCTTACGCCGGAAATCCAAAGCCAAGACTCGGAAGACTTACAAAATCCAAGTCTTTAATGGTGAACAAAGGATTTAAAAATCCGGGCATTGTCACTGTTTGTCAAAGACTTAAGGGGAAACGATTTGATGTTCCGGTTGGTTTAAGTATCGGCAAAACAAATTCACAAAAACACGTAACGCAAGAAGGGGCAGTCTTGGAAATTGTTAAGACCTTTAAATTGGCCGAAAAATCCAGTCTTGCCGTTAGTTATTACGAATTAAATATCAGTTGCCCGAATCTTTACGGAAATATTTCTTTTTATCCGCCGAAAAATTTAGAAGAACTTCTAAATGAGGTTTCAAAGCTCAAACTCAAGAAACCAATTTTTATAAAAATGCCAGTTGAAAAATCCGATGCGGAGATAATTTCAATGCTTAACGTGGTTATTAACTACCCAATTGCCGGAGTCATTTTTGGAAATTTACAAAAAGATAAAAAAGACTTAGCGTTTAACCGTGAAGAAGTTAGGAAATTTAAAGTCGGAAGCTTTAGCGGAAAACCTGCCCAAAAAAGATCAAATGAATTAGTTAGCCTGTCTTATAAAAAATTCGGGGAGAAATTAATCATTATCGGTTGCGGGGGAATATTCAACGCCAAAGACACGTATGAAAAAATAAAACTCGGGGCAAGTTTGGTGCAACTGATTACTGGACTTGTTTTCGAAGGTCCTTTTTTGGCCGCCCAAATAAATTCGGATTTAGTTAATTTACTTAAAAAAGATGGCTATAAAAATATTTCCCAAGCGATTGGGGTCGATGCCAAAAAATAGATTACAAAAAATTCCTTTTAGTCATCTAATAGTCTTTCTATTGTTTTTCTTCCTGGCTTGTTATATTACTTTTCCGCTTATTTTCAAAATTACCTCTTTGACCACCGGTTACTCAGACGAGTTATTTATTGCCTATGTTCATTCCTGGAATATTCACAGCCTTTTTAATTTTCCGGGTGTTTGGAATATTTTTAATGCCAGCGTTTTCTTCCCTTATAAAAATACCCTTGTCTATTCGGAAACATTTATTACAAATAGTTTGTTGATGGCAATACCGGTTATTGTTTTGAAAGAGCCGATTGTTGCCAACAATTTAACCATAATCTTATCGCTTACTTTTTTGGGATTTTTTACTTATCTTTTGTCTTTTTACCTGACTCAAGATATTCTTACGTCTTTTATTGCCGGACTTTTCGTTCAATTTTGTCCGGTAATGCTGACAGAATTTGTCCATCTCCAGATTTTGGCTTCGTATCTTGTTCCGCTGTCCATTATTTTTCTCCTCGAGTTTTTAAAAACAAAAAAAACGATGTTTTGCGTTTTGTTTTTATTGGTATTTTTGCTTCAGATTTGGAATAGTATTCTGCCCGCGTACTTTATTTTTTTTACAGCCATAATAATCACAATCTGCTACCTGCTGGTTTATAAAAATTATCGGCAGTTGTTTACTAAGAAAAATATTCTTTTGGTTTTGCTTGCTTTTATATTATGTCTTCCCGTAGTTATTCCTTACTTTGCGGTTTCCAGGCAGTTTAATTACGTCAGGGACATTCGGGAAACGATTCATTTTGCCCTGCAGCCGGAAGATTTGTTGACAACGATTCCGGAGGACAGATTCCAGCCGCTTATTTCCAAAATACCGGTTAATCTCAACCTTCCCCAAAACGCCGAAATCAAACCCGGGTTTATCGGTCTGCCCTTTTTGGT
>Ga0187886_1000993_pt1 | contig 28465 bp, 23 predicted proteins | sample June2016WEW_20_1_FD_133001 | JGI IMG/M metagenome (GOLD analysis project Ga0187886, IMG submission 133001) | Peatland microbial communities from SPRUCE experiment site at the Marcell Experimental Forest, Minnesota, USA - June2016WEW_20_150 | ecosystem: Environmental > Terrestrial > Soil >...
CTTTTCGACCGTGGACTCATAATGTGCCCTCCTTTTAGGGCTTCGGATTGGGTAACATCCTTTATGAGTCAACGATCCCTTTTTAATCAACCTTTGGGTAACATTTAATTTGAGTCAATTCGGGGTGCCCGTTTGGTCTTGAATCTTCTTCACGGATCAGGTATAATGCGCTGAAAACCGCGCTTACGCACTCTTCGCATTTATGGAGGGATAAGGCATATGGGGTATGCAGACGTAAAGAATATTCTCGAACTTCTGTACCTTCTCAGTGGCCCAATCCTGGCAGTCCTTGTGGCCTGGGGCCTACAACAAATTACCGTAGCAAAGAAGAATTCGAAACTGATCGCCAAACGTGAGGCATTTCGCGTTTCAGCCGAGCAATGTACACGCTTTATGGAGTCGATAATTCCTAAAATGAATGAGTGTGACAAGATACGCAAGACCATGAGATGGGAATGGCTCGAAGAAAAGGTTGAAATCGAAATACTGGATAATGGTTTCAAATTCAGGTCGAAGGCTCCCCCACAATTTACCGACCATTTCTACCCACTCATTGTGGCGGCTTTGGATGTCCTCAACTCTCTGGAAAGTTTCGCCATCTTCTTCACGACCGGCGTAGCATCTGAACAACTTGCATACACATCCGTTGCAACCACGTATTGCGATCAGGTGAAGGGGATGATGCCCATTATCGCTATCGGCGCGATTGACCAGAAACATTTCCGGCATTTACTGAAGCTGTTTTTCTTGTGGAACAATCGCCTCAAAAGCGAACAATTGTTCTTAACAAAGGAAAGGATCGAAAAGAAGATCAAGGAGATCGGCGACAAAACGATAATTCCAATGGGATTAGAATAAGATTTAGCATGCAACTTTCTGAAAGCTGGCTTTTGTTTTTGCGGGCGGGCATTCATAGCGCAAGTATAAATAACCGAAAATGTCAGGGTGCTGAAGGGCGGTATAAGACCGATTCTGTTACGTGCTTATATCCCATTTGTTTTGCGTATTCGGCAGCTATGCTTTCTGCGCTTTGTCCCATTTCGACGGTGAAACAGCGGACATCTCGTCCGGCTTTTTGGCAGTCCAGAACGTTATTAGTCAAGGCGGTGTCGTCTGCCATTGGCCCGAGAACATTAAAAATGCGGCGGTCATGGTCAACCACTACTATGTAAAACGTCCTATGCGGCTTTCTTGACTTTGGCATCCTTAACCTTGGCATTTTGCCCTCCTGTGATGCCGAAAATTTTCATTTTATAGCAAGGCCTCCTTACGGTTCCTTAATTGCATTGATTACCCGCAACAGGTCTTTGCGGGTAACAACCAGCCCGCACAGTTTGCGAGGCTTTTCATCCTCGCCTTCCGTCATAACGTCGAGTGCAATAAACTCGCCGCCCCCAAAATGTCCGGCGGATTTTTCCGGGAATTGCAGCCAACGACCGGACACCATGCACGATACGCCGTATTTTCCAAAACGGTTTTTCCAGTGCTGGGTTCCGCTGATTGCGAATCGGGTTACTTTGTTGTTCATCGGCCATTCACCACTGAAGACTGGCCTTACCGCCAGACTTCTTTCCTGTAATATCGCAGCGCCCGGTGGACCTGCCACACTCAGGACAAGCCCTTACTCCCTTATGAATGGCCGAACCACTGACAATAAAAACTTTCCCACAATGTGGGCATGTAAAGGCGGCGTTGTTCCCCACCCAATCTTCGTCATGGCCTATGTTTTCAGGGTCTAAATTTCTTGTCGGCATACGTCCTCCTTTCACATGGCTGGTGAAGATTCTAACGCGCGTACAAATAGTGGAAGCATGGGCAGGCGCTTCATGCCGGGGATTATAGCAGGTTCGAGGAATCGAGTAGGCTGAGGCCTCACGGCCTCGGCCTCTCACACCACCGTACGTGCCGTTCGGCATACGGCGGTTCGTGAAATCATTTTAAGACGTTGGTGTTCCTGGAGAAGGCATAAGAGACCCTGTTTCTGGAACCATTGGGAGGACACCGCGACATTCATATGTGAAGCCCCGGCGTTCCACCATGGCCCCCGGCCATTATGGGCCGAAGTATAGGCTCTGGCTCTCTCGATCCCTCGTTCCATCAGCTTCTTGGCCCTCGTCCGCGGCCGCTTCCATTGCCGCCATAAAATGCACCGCAATTTCCGCCGTAGCCACTGATCCAGTTCCTCAAAGCTGACTTTCACTTCCGAGAGTTGAAAGTAATTCACCCACCCGCGAAGAAAGGGAGTCAGTTCCCCTATAACCTTCGGTAGGGAGCGTCCCCGACCCTTCCGCACGATCTCCTGGACATGTGCCTTGGCTCGTCTGACCGAACTGGGAGCGACCCTCAGTTTCGGAGCCCGATGCCAAGTCATCGTATATCCCAGGAACTTTCGCGCCCAGGGCCGGCCCACCGCACTCTTGTCTCGGTTCACCCGTAGCCGTAACCACTTCTCAACGAATCGGGTGATCGACTCCATCACTCGCTCCCCGGCTGCCGCTGACTTCACATAAATATTGCAGTCATCCGCATACCGGCAGAAACGGTGCCCTCTGCGCTCCAACTCCTTATCCAATTCATCCAAAAGAATGTTGGACAGGAGCGGAGACAGCGGTCCCCCTTGCGGTGTGCCCTCTTCGTGAACTTGGATCACTCCTTCGCTGATCACTCCGGCTTCTAAATACCGCCGGAGCAGACGAACCAGCCGCTTGTCTCCTACCCTTCGGGCCACCCGGGCCATCAGCACATCGTGATTCACCCGGTCGAAGAACTTTTCCAAGTCGATGTTCACCACATAACGACACCCCGCCTCCGCATACCCCCGCGCCGCTACCACCGCATCGTGACAGCCTCGCCCGGGGCGGAAGCCGTAGCTGCTCTCGCTAAAATGGGGATCGAAGAGCGGCGTCATCACCTGCAAGATCGCCTGCTGGATCAATCGGTCCAAAACGGTGGGAATCCCCAACGAACGCATCCCCTTCCCCTCCGGTTTCGGGATCTCCACCCGCCGGACGGGTGCAGGCTTATACGTCCCTTGGAGCAGTTCCTCCCGAATGCGCGGCCAGTTCTCCTTCAAGTACGGCACCAAGACCTCAACGGTCATCCCGTCCACGCCCGGCGCCCCCTGATTTGAACGAACCCGCCGCAGAGCCTCAAATAGATTCTCCCGACGTAACACCTCCTCCATCAACTCCGTCGCCTTCGGTCGGGTCTTCTCCTCCCCCGCTGCGGACGCTTGACGCTCCCTCCCCGTACCTCCGCAGGTGCCGCCTGCAGCCTTCCGGGAGTCCTCCGGCATCTCAGCCATCCTGTCTGCGTCTCCTTCGCCCCTCAAGGGATCGGTACCCAACCATTTACTTCACGTTCAGGCCTTCATCCACCTTAACGGCGAATTACTATGCCCTCTGCTGACTTCTGCCCGCCCTTCATGCCGTCTCACAACGGCATTAGCTGTAAGCAAGACGGACAGACCTCCCCGGGTATGGCACACCCACTTTCACCCCATATACCCGTCGCATCTACTCCCATGCCTTCCGGATGACTATCAGGCTTCGGATCTTATGGCCTCCTCGCCCAGACATGCTTGCCTCGTATGCGCTTCGTGTTCCTCGGGCCGGAGTTTTGCTCACCGCTTCCTTCAGACCCCACCTCGCGGCGGCAGCCCTTGCGGTTCGGCTAACGGTTCCCGTCATCAGGGTCCGTAGAGGACTTTCACCTCCAAGTGAGTGCGCCCTGCCGGGCGCACCAATAAAAAAGCCCTGGCATTGCTGCCAGGGCTTGCCTTGCTGCGGCCTGCGTGCCGGTGGCCTTGAATCTTCTGCGTGGATCGGTTATAATCCCACCCAAGGGTATGCGGAGGTGGCTATTATGGCAAGGCAGCAAAAAAGTAAAGAAAAGGAATCCAGGACGGTGAAACCCAGCGCAGTTCACAAATATTTCAGCCAGACTGAGTTCCCGCAGACCACATTACAAGAGGCGCAAAAGCTCGCAACGGCTTTGATGGATCAGTTTGCCGGAGATAAAGCTTCACCGCCCGACGTCGCTTTAGCTGTAGGTATAAGCCCGACTACCCGACCATGGATAAACCTCTGTGGTAGCTCAATAGCTTATGGGCTTACGAAAGGTGGTGTAAACGCAGCGACTATTAGCCTGACTCCACTGGGTAGAAAGCTCGTGGCCCCTGAACAGGAAGGTGAGGATGTAGCCGCAAGGCTACAGGCAATTTTGAACCCACGGATTATGAAAGAGTTTTTTGAACGTTACAGGCGGGCTAAATTTCCTACTGATGAGATCGCCCGTAACTTTCTGAGGACTCTGGGCGTTCCGCAGGATCGGCTGGAATCAGCCCCTGAAATCCTAAAGAGTAACGGGCGTTATGCCGGAATTATCCGGCAGACACCGACCGGCCTTTTTGTAAATTTGGACTCACCGGCCCTGCCTGGCCCTGTATCTACTCCCGTTACAGGTGGCGAAGAGCAAGGCGAGCAAGTAGTGGAAACTGCTCAGCCGGAAACGGGTCAAGAAAAGATCCCTCCACCACCACCCATTAAAATAACCCCTGTAGAAACCATTCGCGTTTTTATCTCCCATGGAAAGCAGCGGGGCGTCGCCGCGCAAATTAAAGAACTCTTAGTGTTTGGGAATTTTGATCCTGTCGTTTCTGTAGAACGTGAGTCGACAGCCATCCCCGTGCCCGAAAAGGTTTTTGAAGACATGCGATCATGCAAGGCTGGAGTTATAAACGTTACATCAGAAGGCAATTATCTCGATAAAGATGGGAATCAGCATCAGAAGATAAACGACAATGTGCTGATTGAGATTGGTGCCGCTATGGCGCTGTTTGGGAAGAAGATTGTTCTTTTGGTTGAGAAAGGTCTGCCCCTTCCTTCGAATCTCCAAGGACTTTATCGCTGTGACTATGAGGGAGACAAGCTCGACTACGATGCCACGATGAAGCTGCTAAAAACTTTCGGCCAGTTCAAATAAGCGGTTCGACCGAAACTGATAAGCCAGCCCTCATCAGGCTGGCTTTTGTTTTTGTCCGCGTGCCTGGTGCCTGGTGTCCAAAGTGCGGGTCAGCAGTGTCCGCACAGTGTCAAAACGCGACTGCGTTTAAATCATTTGGCGGGCGATTGCGGCCCACAGATTGGACATAACTCATTAAACCCAAAGCAAAAACGAGGGCTTGTGATTACCCATCTTGCGCCCTGCAAAACCGCGATTCCCCGGTTCAAATCCGGGTGCCGCCTCCAGATAAAGGGATGGTTTTCAACAGGCCATCCTTTTTTATTTGTCCTTGTTCCCCGACCAAGGTCAACGGGTCGAAGAATCCTCAATAATTAATACTTTTTTGCTCGTTTGAGGAGGAGGCGGGAAAGGGCTTCTTCGCGCTGGGTGTAACGGTCATTAATTCGCGAAATCAACCAGCCCGCTGAGGAACCCAGCAGAAAACCGACAATCAGGGACAATGCAAGCCCATACATTTCTTCAATCAATCCTTTCGCTTTATATGCACCCCGCGCCTGCCCGAAATAATTCTTACGTCCAATGAAACAGATTTTATTTTGAAAATTTTCATGAACCCAGGTCCGTATTCCTCCGGACGATAGAGAGGGGCAGGTTTATCTTATGATCGCTCCATGAATCTTCCACACAAAGGGATCAGGGGGGTTCTGCGGATTCGTCCTCCTCTTCGAGATGAATCGCCCCCAGCTTGACCCTTTTTAAAAAGCGCTCGTTCTTTTGCCGAGTGCAGACCAGATCTTTGAGAAGCTTCTTCAGGTTGGGTTCGGGGAAGAGAGCGTCGAGATCTTGCTTGGCATGCGGATAGAGCTTTTTCAAGATAATGGGCTCCTCGTTCGGGAGTGTTTGCTCAGCAGAAGAAATTTTTGTTTCTTCGGTTTGCGGAGTTTTCTCTCCAGTCTCGGTCTCCATTTAGCCCTCACTTTCCTCAGTTCTTCTCCATTAAAATACCAGAGGAGTACCCTTTTTCCAAGGGAAAATTTTGCCGGAAAAAATGCTTTGAAAAAAATCTCCGAACCCCTATAATAAGGAAGCAAAGATTGCGGCGCCTGGGTGGCGGAATTGGTAGACGCAAGGGACTTAAAATCCCTCGGTACTTAGTGCCATGTCGGTTCGAGTCCGATCCCAGGCACCAGTAATTACAAGGGAATTTTGAGATAGGGTAGCAGGGAGTAAAGGCTTATCTCTTTTATGACAGATCTGACAGATCGAAAAATTGCTTCTCCCCCTCCTACATTTTTTATTTTGACCACGGGTCCCACCTTCTTCTCGCTTCTCCTTTGCAGAAATGGGGGCAATTTATTCCAGGCCATTCAGCCAATCCATTAAAGGACTCCGGTTGTGAAAGCACTTGTAAACTCTGATGCCAGAGAGTTTCCGCCAACATCCTGAACAGCCTTTGTCACGTGAATGGTATAAGTGGTGCCCGGCCTCAGAGGGGCGATCAACTCCAAGATTATATGTCTCCCAGACTTGGTGAGTCGACAGGGTACTTTATCGCGCGCGGATTCAGTTAGAAAGATACTATCGCTGTCGACGGTAGCAAGATTTAGATCCGCCGAAAAGTTAATCGCCATACTTTGGAAGATGGGGAAACTCATAGTGCCGTTTCGAGGATCAACCTGGGTGACCCTTAACGGCTCTTGAGATAATCCTACGACGCAACCCAAAATCAAAATGGAGTAGATAACGAAAATGACACCCGCTTTCTTGAGATCATTCATAGGCCACCTCCAAAAATTGACGCGATTTGGGGAAGTATTTAAACTCAATATCCTATTCTTGCAGAACTCGTCTCTTCTCCGCCCTCTCCAGAGGGGTAGAGGTTAGATGGTTAATTGGAAACTGGCAGGAATATAAAATAAGAATTAATTTAGAATAAACGCATTGTCAAGCAAAAACTTATTCATGCTCCCTCTTGTGGGCTTATCCGGTTATCCTAAGGAGTTACAAACCCGAGGCAGATTTCTGGTTGATAAGTATATTTACAATAAGAATACTTTGAGGCATTGAATTATAATTAAATTTGTATGGCAGTTACCTAACCTCCTGGGGGGACTTTCTATCGCCGAACAAATCCGAAGGTCTTTTAGATGGAAATCTCATCAATTATTTTATGAGGTTCTCAAGAAACCGCAAGATCTGCTTCGACGGGTACATTTAAAAAGTAGACCGAAGGGAGAATAAAATCATGGAGGCGAAGATCATGGAAGTAAAGCGAGCACAGGAGCATAAACTTCTTCAGAAAAAGAATGTTGTAGGCGTAGGGATCGGCAAGAAAATTGTCGAAGGCAAGCAGACGGACCAAGATTGCATAACAGTCATGGTGAACCAGAAGGTTTCCCCTCAGGCGCTTTCAAAAGAGGATGTAATTCCCAGCGAAATAGAAGGAATCTTGACAGATGTAGTCCAAGTCGGCACCCTGCGTGCCTTTGCCGAGCGGACGGATCGATGGAGACCTGCGCCGGGTGGAGTCAGCATTGGACACTACAAGATCACTGCCGGGACACTTGGGACAATCGTGAAGGATAAGCGGACAGGGAAAAGGTTGATTCTCTCGAACAATCATGTGCTTGCCAATAGCAATGACGCCACCCAGGGGGAGGAAATTCTGCAACCTGGCCCTTATGATGGGGGAAAGAACCCTCAGGATAGGATCGCAACGCTGGACCGCTTCATACCTATTAAATTTGGGATCGCTCCACCGGATCGGAGTGCGGCCAAATTCTTCGCGACTTTCTACAATCTATTGGCCAAATTTCTTGGATCGTTCCATCGGCTCAGGGCCATTAAAACGAGTGCTGAAACAAACCGGGTGGACGCAGCGTTAGCCCTTCCCCTGGCGAACGATCTCGTCACGAAGGCAATCCTTGAGATTGGGGAAGTAACAGAGTGGATTGAAGATTTTCAAATCGGCATGGTTGTAAAAAAGTCAGGTCGAACCACCAAATTGACGGAGGGTACAGTTCAGGTTTTGGATGCCACGGTCACCATCCAATACGGTGAAGGAAAGATTGCGACCTTTACAAACCAAATCGTGGCGGGGCCTATGTCCCAGCCGGGGGATTCGGGATCTTTGATTGTGGACTCGCAGAATCGGGCTGCCGGTCTACTCTTTGCAGGATCCGAAGAATCCACGATTTTTAACCCGATCAAGGATGTTATTTCACTTTTAGATATTGACTTTTAGCCGACTTTTAATAAAGGCTTGGGTTTTGTTAAGCTAGGCTCCCGTGCCCAGACTGTGGCCGGGGGGCTTTTTCTTGCCCCGACTCCACCTGACATGGGCAATCTGCTTGAAGGCCAGTCAAAACAAGAATTTGGATGTAACTTCCGAGGGCTGAAGGAGGGGCCGAAAATGAGCTTGAAAATGTCTTAAAATCCCTTGATGCTCAGCACCGCACCAGTTTGATTCCGGTCCCAGGCACCGGGGTTTGCAGAGAAAAATCTATGGCTTTTGGTTCAAGGGCGGCTGATTAACTTGCTTGACATTTCTGGAGGGCATTGATTCGGAATGTCTTCTGGATTTTGAGAGCTTATATTTTTTGGGGGCCTTACGATTTATGGATCTGGAGGCTGGTTTATATCTGGGATCTGCCGGCACATTTGTAAAATGAGCGACCCCATTCTTATCTACATACTTATAGACCTGTGCTAGGCTTTCTGTGTTAAAAGCCCAAAGAAGGATCAGCAATAGGATCGAGGTGAGAGAATTTTTTTTCACAGCTTCCCCCTCTCGGAGTGCTAAATGCTAAGACTCAAAAGTTCCTTCCTAAATAGAAATATCGTCAATAATTTTTATAACTTAAATTATTTTCTCTTTCCGCTGTATGACTCTTAATGCCTCGTTTGATCATGCCAGTTCTCAATATACTTCGTACCCGTAGTTTTCTTCCGGATCATCAGGTGATTTTCTGCGTTCCTCTCTTCGTCCGCTCGGGTAAAGTCAAAAGACCCGGTGGTTACTATTTCGCCGTCAATAATCATGATCTGGTCGCGGACGATTCCACGGGCAGCTAAAAGACCCCTATTCTTAAATATGTAAGCGGTCTTAAGCCATCCTCCAAGGCAGGATGTGTCATTCTCAGGCCACTTAGCTAACAAATTATCAAAGGACTTCTATTTTGTTACAGACCAAATGGGACAAAATAGGTTTTTGAAATAAGGTTATCCGATAGAAATAAAGGCTTGCATATGCGAGGCAGGTTTCAGGTAATTCATTTCAATTTCCCGGAATCCTCATCATAGGCCTGAAGTCAGCTGAGCTATCATACTTCTCGCCCTGAACCACATTCCCCGCTTGACGACCTTGTTTAGATCAATAGGATTGGAGAAAGATGGCAGAAGATTGCGCCGCCCCGACATTTATTTTTCCACAGAAGTTTGTGGAAAAGCTGTGGAAAAATTTCGGGATCAGGCAAATAATATAAAATAATTTAAGGGCTTTTAGCATTTTGCCTACTTTTGGTGCACTAAAAAAATTAATAATATTGATATATTATAAATAGGCCCGCTCTGGGACTGGGTTTGAGGCATTTAGACCAGAAAAATCTTGAGCTATCAACAACCTTCATGATGGCCTTTCTGAAAATCCAGCAATAGAGCCTATCTCCGATTCCTCCTACCCGAAGATTTTGATCTGGTGCCCTTCTTGGAACCAGTTTGCTAAAAAAGTGGCTTTTGGGGGGCTAATCTTCTAAATGCTGGCTAACCCTTCCTTTTCTTAGGATCCTTGTCCTCCTTTGGATATCACACTACCTGAGTCTAGCTGAATTAGACAATTTGCCATAAAACAAATTAATAGACGAATTTTTAAGAGTATCAAAGGTTTGAAAGATGAATCCATAAAACCTTGAAAGGGTCCTAAAATTCTTCGGGACTCAGCGCCATAGCGTTTTGATTACGGTTCCAGAGGCCATTTCTTGCCCTTCTGTAAGAACTTGCAATCTTCCCGAAAATCTCATAACCTATAAGAAAAGGTTACGGGATGACTCCATTCAGAAGTGAGGAGGATCTTATGTTTCGCATGCCCAAGAGAACAAAGATTACAGAGAATGCGACGGGAAAGAAAGGCTGGAAAATGATCTCCCTGAGATTAAAGATAATTATTACCCTGGCCTTAATTTCAGCATTGATGTTCGGGTTTGCCAAAATGCCCCTGGCCAAGGGCAAAAATGTAGAGGTTCCCAAGATGACTAAGGAAGAGCTTCAGACGATGCTCGGCAACCCTGAGGTCATCATCCTGGATGTGCGCGTGGAGCGCGAATGGAAAGAAAGCAAGTCGAAAATTCAGGGAGCGATCCGTGAGGATCCATGGAAGGGAGTAGAATCCTGGGCAGAAAAATATCCTAAAGACAAGACCCTTGTTCTTTACTGTTCCTGACCCAACGAGGAAACCAGTGCCTGGACGGCACGGCAGCTTGCTACCTTTGGTTTCAAAAAGGTTTATGCACTCAAAGGGGGTTGGAACGAATGGTTCAAGGCTCAATTTCCAATTGAACCGAAGTAACCTTGCCTCCTATTTCTCTCAGGAAATCATCGCGCTTTCTTCCGGTTGCGTGATAGAAAGATGCTTCCAAAAAATCAATCGGGGGAGGCAAATTGAATAAAGAAATTTTGCCTGGGATGGCCCTACTTTTATTCACTGTAAATGCGGTGGGATGCGCCGGGCTTGAGCCCGTAGAACTGCGAGAGTCCAAGTCCGGAAAAGCAGTCCCGATCATCCGCCAGTCTTTTGCTTCCAAGGAAATAGGCCCCGGGGAACCCTGGAGAGTCTATCTCATTGCCTCCGACCCGGAAGGAGAGATGAAGAACATTGTCTGCACTATCGATCAGCCCGGGGTGGGGGAATATTAGGTTTCCCTAATTTATAGACTAAAATTAGTAATCGATCAATGCCGAACGCAGGGTAATTCTCAGCAGATTGATATCTTCTAATTGCGGGGCAGCGAAGATTACCCTCCTGCCCCGATATTTATGAGGATTCTTAAACTTATTACAGGTTATTGATCTAACTGTATTATCCTCCAACAGAAGATAAAGCTTGAATGGGTTCATTTCCGCACTCCCCTCAAATAAGATTAAACGTTCTTATTGAGACAAGTATGCAAATAATATACCGTTCATTTTGAAAAAATGGCTTCATCTGTTGACAGTGATAGATTATTCTCGAGTGAAAGTGATTTATTTTTAGGTTTGACGCTTTCCTTCTTTGATCGGTTGGCAGCCTCCGAGGCATTACCAAATTTGGAAAATACGTTTAGAATTCTTTGGAACTGCTGTCCCCTATTTTATTTTCTTAGGCCGTGGAGGAGAGGAGAATGAAGAACTACAAGATCGCCGTCCTTCCGGGGGACGGGGTGGGCCCGGAAATTCTAGCTGAGGGTTTGAAAGTTATCAAGGCCGCCTTGGGGTATAGACTTTCCTCTTGGACATTCGTGGAATATGAGATCGGAGCGGCCCACTACAAAAAAGCTGGCCTGGCCTGTCCCCCTGAGACCATTGCTGCGTGTCGCACCTCGGACGCGATTTTTTTCGGATGCGTAGGCCTACCCGACGTCCGTAAAGAAGACGGCAGTGAGGTCCAGGCGGGTTATACCTACCGGATTGACCTTGACCTCTACGCCAACATTCGGCCCATCAAGCTCTATGCTGGGGTGGACAGCCCTTTAAAAAACAGACGGCCGGGAGAGATCGATTACGTCATCCTCCGAGAGAACACAGAAGGGTTATATACCTGGGGACAGGGATCTTTCCGCGTCAAAGACCAGGTGGCTGTCGATCCCATGATCATCTCCAGAATGGGGACCGAGAGGATTGTGCACAAGGCTTTTGAGCTGGCCCGGAAGCGGCGGGGGGCCCCTGGGGACGGTAAGCGTCGGGTGACCTGCGTGGACAAAGCGAACGTGGTCCCAGCCCTGGCCTTCTTCCGAAAGGTCTTCGAAGAAGTCAGCCAGGAATATCCGGAGGTAGAGAAGGAATCCATCTACGCAGATGCCATGACCGTTTACATGCTCCAAAGGCCCGAGCATTATGATGTCGTAGTCACCGAGAATATGTTGGGGGATATCTTGTCGGATCTGGGTTCGGCTACAGTTGGGGGGCTGGGCTTAGCGCCATCGGCCGAGGTGGGCGACCACCGTGGCCTGTTCCAGCCCATCCACGGCAGCGCTCCGGACATCGCCGGTAAAAACATTGCCAACCCCATTGCGGCCATCCTTTCAGCAGCCATGATGTTTCAGTGGCTGGGCGAAAGGCATGAAGACCCAGAGGCTTTAGCCGTCGCAGATAGGATCCACCGGGCTACGGAGGGCGTTCTGGGCGAGGGGAAATGCAGGACACCAGATCTCGGCGGGAGGAACACCACCCGGGAGATGGGAGACGCGATCGCAGAGAAAGCTGCGCCCAGTTGAGGTCGCGCGAGATTCCCGGGAGAAGAAGAGGTCACTGCGGGTCCAATAAAGGTACCTTGACCGTGTATTCCACCGATCCGGATGGGACTCCCCTGGAGTTCATCCGGGGCCCCAGTCGTTAAAACTTTAAAGGAGTAAATGGGGTGTTCAAAGAGGCCTGCGTCACGACCCTGTCATATGTCAAATTTACGACTGCAGAAAATGAAAATCTTCTTTCAATAACACCGTTTTCGAAATTTAAGCTTTTGAGATAATTCAAGATTCTTCCCTTTCAATTTTTGGCCTGATTTTTGCTCACCCAAAGGCTGACGGAAAAGGCAGAGGAGAAAGGGGGTGAGCGAAAAATACATACGGTGAAGCCCCGCTCCAAAGCCCAGGGGGCTTCACTGTATGCGATATAATGACCGGAACTCTATTGCCCCATTTTGCCCTCTTACGATAGACTCGCCCCCCCGGGCTCCTCTCGGCTCTCCAGGCCATTCCTTCTTGCTTGATTGAAGGTCTTATCAAAAAGCTGACGATTAAAGGTGCTAAGAATCCGTCGATTATGCACATTATTTTGGCATGAGCCATGCCGGCAATTAAGAACAGAAATAAAGTTTTTATTTTATCGGGGTCTTCCTGATTTTTGGAAGAAGGTAAAGCAGCGAAGCGGAATTTTTAGAACCGAGGTAGGAACTTTTTGCCTAGAAGGATTGCTTTTATCTGCTCAGAAAGGCGGGGACGGGTCAATTCATCTTGGGAAAGCATTGGTTTACTTGCTTTACTCCAGAGCCTTATGATACCCTGCTCGAATTGCTTGTCGCTCAGAATCAAACTCCACCCGGTGGTAAACCAGGACTTTATGGTAATATTTCATTCCTGGAAGATGGTAGCGCTTGCTATCCCGGTTGCCGATCACTTTCACCTTGGCCCGCATTGGCGGAATGGGTTGCTCATCGGGCTCTCTGACTAATTTGTCTTTGTTGCCGGTGGCGGAGTCAACGAATTCTGGACGATCCTGGGTGCTAGGGGGCAAGTTCTCCTTTTCCGCCGGTCTGGTCGGTTGAAGCGCCGTCGTTTCTTCGGCTCCATCTTTTTGTCCGATATTTTGGGATAACGCCGGTCTAGAAGTTCCCGGATTTCTGGTTTTTTCAGGTAATCGGTGGGCATATATAAGAATGCCTAAGGCAATGAAGAGGATGGCCACCGGGATGATCCTTCGTTTTAGCCGGGTGCCGACCAACGGCCTTCGCTCGGTCACCTTCTTAAGGGTAGGATTAAAATCCAGAAAAAGGGGCAGTTGTTGGAAAGCCCTTTTTTGACGGTGCATTTCAGATTGGAACTCGTAACGCTGCAAAACCTCCTGGCAATCCAAACCCACATGCCGGGCATAGAGCTTTAAGAATCCCGGGATGAAATCATCCTGGGAGAAGAAATCGAAATCGTTCTCTTCTAAAGCTCTTAAAAAAGGATAGTTGATGCGCGTGGTTCTGGAAAGTTCGTCAAGGGAAATGCGGCGGGATTCCCGTTCCCGTCTCAAGTACTGGCCCAGCGTCTCTTGGAAACGTTCGCCCATGCCCACTCCGACAGGATAGGTGAAGATATTATTTCATAGCATAACCTCGTTCATCGTGCCAACAAAAAGTTTGTTCATGAGGATGGCCAAGGTTTGGATTCTCCCGCGGTCCTGCACAGATGTCCCCCTTAAGGGTGGCGGATAGGGGTCATCATTGACATTTTTAAAAAAATTTATTAAATTTTTCGCCAAAAATTAAAAGATGGAAATTCAGGAATGAAAAGGAATGGGGCCGGCCGCCAAAATCATTCTTGGGGGGCCGATCAGCTCAAGGAAAAGTTCTCAACTCTCGCTTTCCTCCAGGCCCTTTTTCTGTCCTTGCTTTTTGCCCAGGGAGCCTTCTGCGACGCAGAGGAGGCTCCACCGGTTCAGGTCCCCGCGAGCCTTCTCTATCTCGGGGATCAGGTGCCGAGTTATGCTTTCCTGGTCGATAAATCGGAACAGCGTCTGCACCTCTACCAGCAGGAAACCGAGGGCCCGAAGCGGATCAAGACCTTCATTTGCGCAACCGGGGGAATTTCCGGAGGGAAAGAAAGACGGGGGGACAAGCGGACGCCGGAGGGAGTGTATTTTTTCACCCGGGTGATCGAGAGCAAAAAACTGTCTTCCATCTACGGCATTCGGGCGTTTCCCATGGACTACCCCAACTTTCTCGACCGGATGGATTACCTTAGAGGGGATGGGATTTGGCTGCATGGGACTGATAAACCCCTGACCCCGAACAGCACCAATGGATGCATCGTCCTGGATAACCGGGATGTGGCTGAACTTTCTCAGTATATTCGTCTAAGGCAGACGCCGATCATCATCGAAGAGAAAATCCTTTACATACCCTTCCAAGAGCTTAAACAAGAGAGAGAACAATTTCACGAAATCCTTTCGGAATGGAAAAGATCCTGGGAGACAAGAGAGCTTGACCGATACATGTCTTTCTACTCGCCAAGTTTTCGTTCCAAAGGCATGGATTGGCAGGGTTGGCGAGCTTATAAAGATCATCTGAATCAGGAGTACAGGACCATCCAGATCACGATTGACCCTCCCATCATCCTCAAGCACAACCGAAATGTGATGACTGTCTTTTTCCAGAGCTATCGGTCGGACCGCTTTTTCAACGAGGGGACCAAGAGGCTCTACTTTACGCTTGAGGAAGGCGAGTGGAAAATTATCGGGGAGGAATGGGATGTCCACCGCGGAGGCGATGTCCCGCCGCCCATCTCCGAGACCATTCTGGCGGCTTACCTATCGTCCAAGGCCAGCCCCCCTAAACCGCCAACCGCACCTTCCTCTTCCCTGGAGGAAAAGCTGGATCGCGACCTCGCCCCAGAATTCCAGGAGGTCGAGGCTTTCCTGACTACCTGGAAACAATCCTGGGAAACGAAGGATCTGGACCAGTTCATGGATTGTTACTCAAAAGCCTTCCGCGCCCAGGGGAAGGGGTGGGACCAATGGCGCGAGCATAAGAATAACTTGAATGCACTTTACCGCGAGATCCAGGTTTCTCTGGAAGACGTGAAGATGCAGGAAAAGGGTGGTCAAATCCGGGTATCCTTCCGCCAGTTTTACCGCTCCGATGGGCTTAAGAGCAAAGGACAAAAAAGCCTAATCCTGAGGCAGGAAGGGAATTCCTGGAAGATCATCCGCGAAAGCTTCCGCCGATTCAAGTGATATGACGCGCACACCTTCCCAAGGCAATTAAATTTCATTCCTTAGAAGATATCCCAAAAAGTCTCTTGCCCCTTCACTTTTTGCAAAAATCCCGTCGCGGCCCGGGTGGGAGGCCGATGATGGAGGAATCATCAGCGGGAGAAGATTTGCCCAGAGGCCTTAACCTTGTCTTTACAAAGAGGCCGCGGGTCCGAAGGATGCTCGAGAATTATCCCTCGAATTCCGCTCTGGCTAAGGAGGGATTGCTGCTTGATGATTCCGAAAGATCCGGCCTCCCACCCGGCCTACACCCCTCATCACAAAGCCATCGTGGTCCGGGGGGAAGGGCGGCGATCAGAAAATCAGGATTGACAGGGGGATTCTCCCGACGATATGATTTCGTGAAGCAATCAGCGATCAGCTTTCAGCATGAAGCCGCGAAGGGACTATTCATATCTCTATCTTGAGGAGGTTCATACATGCGCAGCGATTTGATGAAAAAGGGATTGGAGAAAGCGCCGCACCGTTCTCTCTTTAAGGCTATGGGCTTGACGGATGAAGAAATTCGCCGGCCGATGGTCGGCATCGCCAACTCAGCCAATGAAATTATCCCGGGGCACATTCACTTGGACAAAATCGCCGCGGCCGTCAAGGCCGGGGTGCGTCTGGCCGGGGGCACACCGATTGAGTTTTCCACCATCGGCGTATGCGACGGCATCGCCATGAACCATGAGGGCATGAAGTACTCCCTTTCCAGCCGGGAGCTGATTGCCGATTCCATCGAGATCATGGCCATTGCCCATCCTTTCGATGCGCTCGTCTTGATTCCCAATTGCGATAAGATCGTTCCGGGGATGCTCATGGCTGCTATGCGATTGAACATCCCTGCCATCGTGATTAGCGGTGGGCCCATGCTGGCCGGAAAATTTGGCGAAAAAGAGGTGGATCTGATCGGAGTTTTCGAGGGCGTCGGTCGCGTGGCCCGCGGCGAATGGACAGAAGCCCAATTGCAGGAATTGGAAGAATGCGCTTGCCCAGGATGTGGGTCCTGCGCGGGGATGTTCACGGCCAACTCCATGAATTGTCTGTCCGAAGCTCTGGGCCTGGCTTTGCCGGGGAACGGGACAATCCCGGCAGTGATGGCAGCCCGCATTCGGTTGGCGAAAAAGGCTGGGATGAAAGTCATGGAGCTTTGGCAGAAGAACATCCGCCCCCGGGACATCGCCACCCTGGCGGCCTTCAAGAACGCCATGGCTGTGGACATGGCCTTAGGTTGTTCTACGAACACGGTCTTGCACCTCCCGGCAATCGCCCATGAAGCGAAAATTAAATTAGACTTAGACCTCTTCAACAAAGTTAGCAACCATACTCCTCACCTCTGCTTTCTCAGCCCCGCGGGGCCTCATCACATGCAGGACCTGGATGCCGCCGGTGGCGTGCCGGCGGTCATGACGGAATTATCCAAGCTGGGGGTGATCGATAAGAAGGTCTTGACCGCCACGGGAAAAAATTTGGGACAGAATTTAAAGGGGGTGCAGGTCAAGAACTATGGCGTGATCAGGCCAATCCATGATCCTTACCATGAGGAAGGAGGCATTGCCATCCTGCGGGGAAACCTGGCCCCTGGCGGAGCCGTGGTCAAGCAATCTGCGGTGGCACCAGAGATGATGGTAAACGAGGGGCGGGCCATCGTCTTCGAATCCGAGGAAGAAACGATGGAAGCAATCCTCAAAGGAAAGGTTAAGCCAGGCCACATCGTGGTCGTGCGTTATGAGGGACCTAGAGGCGGGCCGGGGATGCGGGAAATGCTCTCCCCTACCTCCGCTATCGTTGGCATGGGATTGGATAAAGATGTGGCCTTGATCACCGATGGGAGGTTCAGCGGGGGCTCCCGCGGCGCAGCCATCGGGCATGTTTCTCCCGAAGCGGCTGAGGGAGGCTTGATTGCTCTGGTAAGAAATGGAGATCGAATCTCCATTGACATCCCCAGGAAAAAGCTGACCCTCAGGGTGGACGTGGAGGAGATTAAGAGAAGAAGGAAAAAATGGAAAGTCCCTGAGCCGAAGATCAAGTCCGGGTACGCAGCCAGATATGCTCAGATGGTGACTTCCGCGGGAACAGGGGCGGTCTTCAAAGATAAATTCTAAAATAGGAAAAACACCACCTCTGAATTACAATAAAAGAGGAAACCATCACTTCCCTTCTTCGACAATCAGCATTTTGTCTTCCACAATCCGTCGAAGGAGGGGCTCTTTCGCAAAAAAAAGAGATTTTTTTAAAAAAACTTCATTTTTTTCTTGACAGGGTTTTTTTTTATGGCATAATCTATATAAAAATAGATCTAGATCTATTTATAGATTTATTTTTATAATTGTTTTTTTTCATCGTTTAATTGCGTTCCTCTGGAGTTTGCCATGAGGACTTCCGATATATTAAAAAAACTAAATATTCCAAGGCATAAGCTTTATTATCTGGAGCAAAAAGGATACATCAAGCCGAAACGGATCCCCATGGGGGAACTGGAAACTAGAGAATATAGCGAGGAGGATTTCAGAAAGCTCGAATTGATATGGAAATATCTCCAAAGCGGCTTCAAACACAAAACTGCCTATGAAAAGGCCATGGAAGAACTGCAGCACCCAAAACTAGACCTGGAGAGGGAACCATGAGCGTCGCTGGCAGTACTATGCTCCCCCGGGAGCCTTTCGAGAGTAATGGTCGTGCAGAATTCATACCTTCTGCCGAGGAGGAACACCAACCCAACCCATGGAAAGATGCCACCGAGGAGGAATGGGATGACTGGCGGTGGCAGTTAAGACACCGAGTTACTAGAGCGGAGCAGCTCAAACTCATCTTGAATTTGAGCCCGGAAGAAATTGAGGCCATCGAAGCCTCAAAGGGAAGGATGGCCACAGCCATCACCCCCTATTTTGCCAAGCTGATGGATCGCAATGACTCCAATTGCCCCATCCGCCGGCAGGCGATCCCCACCATGGCAGAGTTTCACTTCTCCCCCGCTGACCTTATGGACCCCTGCGCGGAAGATGAAAATTCTCCAGTCCACGGCTTGGTTCATCGATACCCCGACCGGGCACTCCTTCTGGTCACGGATAAATGCGCGGTCTATTGCCGCTACTGCACGCGCCGACGGATTGTGGGCTCGAGCGAAAAGTGCATTACGGAGGAGGACCTGGACGAGGCCATAGCCTACATCCAAGCTACCAAGAAGGTTCGCGATGTGTTAATCTCTGGAGGGGATCCTCTCCTGTTAGAGGATGATCATTTGGAAAGAATCATCGCCAAAGTGAGAAAAGTTCCCCATGTGGAGATGGTCCGCATCGGGACACGAGTTCCAGTCACGCTGCCCCAGCGAATCACCCCAACGCTGGCCTCGATTTTGAAGAAATACCATCCACTCTGGATCAGCATCCATTTCACCCATCCCAAGGAGGTCACCAAGGAGGTTCGCCGGGCGTGCGCCATTTTGGCCGAGGCCGGAATTCCCCTGGGAAGCCAGACCGTTCTCTTACGGGGAATCAATGACCGTTCCGTCGTCATGAAGCGTCTCATGCATGAATTGTTGAAGATTCGCGTCCGCCCTTACTACATCTACCAATGCGACTTGGCCATGGGCACAGAGCATTTCCGCACTCCCATTGCCGTGGGTATAAATATCATCGAAAAACTTCGCGGCCACACGACCGGATACGCCGTCCCCAGCTTTGTCATCGATGCCCCCGGCGGCGGGGGAAAGATTCCAGTAGGCCCAACTTACTTGATTTCCCAGGACAAAGGAAAGGTGGTCTTGCGGAACTACCAGGGGAAGGTGTTTGAATATCAGGAACCCTGAAATCAGGGCCAGCGAGCCACACCCAGAGTTAAAGATTGGTGATTTCCCCCCGATTGGATATCCTTTATTTCATCCCCCACCCTGCCCGCTCCCACAGGCAACCCTGATAAGCTTGCCCTCCTCCTGTGGGAGCGGGTAGGGTAAAAAGAATTTCCCAAATTAGATCTCCGGAAGGCAGGCCTTCTTTCCTAGAACAAAAAAGGGCTTTTTCCTTTCTTTGGTTTTTCCTTCAGAGCGAGATGGATGATCTCGTCCATGCGCTGGACGAAGTGGAACTGCATCTCCTTTTTCACCTGCTCGGGGACTTCCTCTAGATCCTTCTCATTTCTGCTGGGTAAAATAACCGTGGTGATGCCAGCGCGCTTGGCCGCTAAGACTTTCTCTTTAATCCCCCCAACCGGAAGCACTAACCCTCGCAAGGTGATTTCGCCAGTCATGGCCACGTCGCTACGCACGGGCCTGCCGGTGAGCAGAGAGGTGAGGGCTGTAAACATGGTCACGCCCGCGGATGGGCCATCTTTGGGAATGGCCCCTGCGGGCACGTGGATGTGGATGTCGCTGTGGTCGAAAAAATCCTCGGAAATCTTTAAGGCCTTGGCCTTAGCGCGCACATAACTCAGGGCGGCCTGGGCGGATTCCTTCATTACGTCCCCCAATTGACCCGTCAGGGTAAAGCCTTTGCGCCCTTTCATGCGCGTGGCCTCGACGAAGAGGATATCTCCGCCCGTCTGGGTCCAGGCCAGGCCTGTGGCCACCCCTGGTTCAGAGGTGCGTTCAGCTACCTCGGAGAAAAATTTGATCGGGCCGAGATACGAGGGCACGTCCTCGGCATTGACGATGGTGATCGCTCCTTTCCCTTCAGCCACCCGCCTAGCCACCCCTCGGCAGATATGGGCAATCTCTCGCTCTAAGTTGCGCACTCCCGCTTCCCGGGTGTATTCCAGGGCGATGCGGCGCAGAGCCTCATCCTCGAATTTTATATCCTGCTCCGAAAGGCCGTGAGCCTCGACCTGTTTCGGAACTAAAAAATCTTTGGCAATTCTAAGCTTCTCCTCTTCGGTGTACCCGGGTAGGTCTAGGACCTCCATGCGATCCCGCAACGCCGGGGGGATGGGGTCGAGAATGTTCGCCGTGGTGATGAACATCACTTTGCTGAGGTCGAAGGCCACGTCGAGGTAGTGGTCGGAAAAGGTGTAATTCTGCTCCGGGTCCAGGACTTCCAGCAAGGCTGCAGAGGGGTCACCGCGAAAATCCATTCCCAGTTTGTCAATCTCATCCAGCATGAAGACCGGGTTGTTAGAGCCAGCCTTGCGCATCCCCTGAATGATCCGGCCGGGGAGAGCCCCGACATAGGTGCGGCGGTGGCCGCGGATTTCCGCCTCATCGCGCACGCCGCCCAGGGACATGCGAATGAACTTGCGTCCCAGCGATTTGGCGATGGATTTTCCCACCGAGGTTTTGCACGTTCCCGGAGGCCCGACAAAGCAGAGGATCGGCCCCTTCATGTCCGCCTTGAGCTTGCGCACCGAGAGATATTCCAGGATGCGCTTCTTCACTTTCTCCAAATCGTAATGGTCTTCATCCAGGACTTTCTGCGCCTGGGGGATATCTAAGTTGTCTTCAGTGGAGACAGCCCAGGGAAGCTCGATCAGCCAATCCAGGTAAGTCCGGGAGACGGTGTATTCTGCGGCTGCGGGGGGCATCTTGGCCAAACGGTCCAGCTCCCGTTCTCCTTCTTTCATGGCCTCTGGGAGAAGTTTCGCCTGAATCAGGCGCTGGCGCAGCTCTTCGATCTCCGCGGTCCGCTCATCTTTCTCCCCCAGTTCCTTTTGAATGGCTTTCAGCTGCTCGCGCAGAAAGAATTCTCTCTGGGATTTGTCGATTCCCTCGCGAACCTGACTCTGGATCTTGGAGCCGAGCTCCAGAACGCTAAGTTCTTTGGTGAGAAAAAAATTGACTCTTTCCAGGCGGTCCTTGACATCCAGCGTCTCCAGGAGGGTTTGCTTATCCGCCACCGGAAGGGTCAGAGTGGAAGCTACGAGATCGGCTAAGGCCCCGGGCTCCTCGACGTTCATGGCCATGATGGCCAGCTCAGCGGGAAGGTTGGGGGCCAACTCCACAACCTTCTGAAAGATGCCTTTTACCCCGACCATCAGGGCCTGGGTAACCGTGGTCTTCTCCCCCTGATCTGTCAGGGGAGCCACTTTGGCTCGCAGGTAAGGATCCCGCTGCGTGAATTCGGTCAAGCGAATTCGGGAAGTGCCCTGGATGAGCAGACGGAGGCTGTTATCGGGCATTTTGATCATCTTCAGGATGTAAGCCGCGCAACCCGCTTCGAATAAATCTTCTGGCTTGACTTCCTCAACCTTTTTGGTCTTGATGGCTACGATGCCGATCATTTTGTTCACCAGCAGGGCGGCGTCGATGAGCTTGATCAGACGTTCCTGACTGACCATCAACGGCAGAATCATCTTGGGGTAAAGCACAGCTTCACTGATCGGCAGGATAGGAAGATCTTCCGGCAGATCCATTTTCTTCGCCCTTTCCCCTTTTTCTGCCAGCTCGCCCACACCCGTTTCTTCCATCATCATCTCTACCTCATTGGGGGTCATGTGCTGATCTGCCTTCATCGGACGCTCACCTCCACGGTCTTGAAGATTGGTTCCTTCCTCTTGGGCACGGTGATGATGAGGAAACCCTGGCGGTAGGCGGCCCGGATCTCGTCTACTTTGAGGGGGAAGGGGATGCGCAGGGTGCGCTCGAAATCTCCGTAATCGATCTCCATTTGATGAAGCCGGGTCTTGGGGGCAGAAGAAGATTCGGTCCTCCCTCCGGTGATGGACAGGAGGTCTTTTTCGAAGAAGACATGAATATCCTCGGTCCTCATACCGGCGATTTCCATGACCACCACGAGATTGTCCTCTGTCTCATAGATGTCCATCGGCGGATGGAAGCACTGATCAGACTGGTATCCCAGCGGTTTAGCGTCCTTGAAAAATTCACCCATGAGGCGATGAATCTGGCCCTTCATCTGGTCGAAATCGTCTCTTTGCATGATTCCCTCCCTGATCTCAAACCTTCTGTATTAAGTTTCTAACAAAAAAAAGCTCCGCGTCAATAGGTATTTCGGACTGGCCCCCTTCCCTTCTGGTTTTCCAAGCATGCCGTGGCCCGACCGGCCAAAGGGAATGATCCCATTTCTATGTCCGGGTCCTACGATCAGGGTCACGCTTTCTTGAAGAGAGGTCTTTTTTCTGGTAGGATATTTCATTACTTTGGGCAAACTCAGAAGCAGAATTTTTTGCGCCCCGGGTATGGCCCATTCTACAGGAGGATCGATCGTGGCAGAGATCAAGAGCGCTATCGAGCTGGCCATGGAAAAAACGAAAGGGCTGCATCTTTCCCGCGAGGAGAAAGAAAAGCTCCAAGAGGAAGAATTGCACTCCAAAGCTCGCAGCTTGGTGAACCGCTTCTTGGAAGTAGATTTTCACCTCAGGGAAGCGGAAAAGGAATTATCGAAATGCAATCCGCAACAGCGTGAGGAACTGGAAAGGCTCATTGTCCAATACCTCACCGAGGCCATCCAGCTCGACCGGGATAACGACCTCATCTTCCAGGGAATCGAATCCTTCCAGGAAAAAAGAAAAAGTATAATCAGAAAAATGCGGGAGTTAATGGAGGGCTATCGAAAAAGGAGGGAAAAAGAATATCAAAAAACGGAGAGGGATTTACTGACAAAATTGGAGCAACAGGGAATCTCCGGCTCTGCAGTCCAACCAAAGATTGAAGGAAGCCGGGAGTGGGAGGATGCCTTAGCTAAATTCAAGCAGCCTTTCGAAGACCAGCTCCATCTCCTTAAAAAGGAACTGGTATCAATGTAGCCTTTTGAAAAGAACGACTAAATTTAATTGAAAAAAGAAAGTTGCAAAATGAAAAATGTAAATTTCAGGCAGAAAGGCCCGTCATTTTGAAATTTGCAAATTGAATTTTGCCTTTTGTCCCGCTGAGGCGGGAAAGTCTAGCCAATTTTTCAAAGGGCTAAACTGTCACAGGAACTGCAAAAATAGGGGCCTTAAGCCCGACGATGTGGCCAGGGTGGTTCTAAACATCTGTCTGGAAAAAGTTCGGATGAAACCCGGAGAGTGCTTTTCAATTTGAGAGAAGGGGATGATGGCCCGCGTTGTAGTCCCGGACGATTTTCCGTCGATCTTGTCGGGAACGGAAGCTTTGCAGCGGCTGAAGCAATTTGCTGAGGTGGCTGTCTATACGGAAAGGGCTTCCTCTCCGGAAGAGCTGATCCGGAGACTCCAGGGGGCCGAGGTGGTCATGAACATCCGGGCTTACTCCAAATTTACCGAGCCCTTGCTCCGGGCCTGCCCGGATTTGAAATTCATCGCAGTTTTGGGCATCGGTACGGACAACATCGATCTTCCCGCCGCTTCGCGCCTGGGAATAAAGGTTAGCAATACCCCGGGAACCTCAGCCGTGGCGGTGGCCGAGCACACCCTTGCCCTGATGCTGGCGGCTGCCCGGAAAATACCCCAGCACGAACAAGAGCTGCGCGCCGGCCGATGGACCCGGAGGCCCATGACCCAGCTTCACGACAAGACGCTCGGCCTAGTGGGCTTTGGTAACATTGGCCGACAGCTCGCTTCTTTGGCCAAAGGCATTGGCATGAAAGTCTGGGCCTGGACCCTTCATCCAAGTTTAGAGAGGGGCAAAGAATCTGGAATCCAGTTCGTCGAGCTCGATTTCCTGCTTTCTCAATCCGACGTGATTTCCATTAACATTCGGGCTTCCGAAAAAACCCAGGGCCTGATCGACCAGCAGGCTCTTAGAAAAGTGAAACCCTCCTGCATCCTGGTGAACACAGCTCGAGCCAGTATCGTGGATACGGCCGCTCTGATCGAAGCCCTGCGCACCGGAAAGCTTGCCGCAGCCGCTCTGGACGTCTACGATCAAGAGCCTCCCTCCCCCACAGACCCCCTTCTTTCTCTGTCCAACGTGATCCTCTCCCCCCATAATTCCGGCATGACCCCGGAAGCGATCGAAAAGGGAAATGAGATGCTCGTTGCCAATGTCATCGCCTACTTTCAGGGCCGGTGGTTCAACCGGGTCAATGAATAGCCCAGGATGGAATGAAGCGATGAGATGGAAAATGATCTTTCCACCCAGGAGGTTTTAAGAAGGACCGATGGACCCTGACCGAAGAAAGGTCTTCGATAAAATATTCTTCCCCGAGAGCGTGGCCATCGTCGGCATATCCCGGACATCCAGCGGCCTGGGAGGGCAATTCTTCCTGAAGAATTTGCAGCGCGCTGGTTACCCCGGGCGGATTTACCTGATTAACCCCACCGCCCGCGAGATAAACGGAAGGCCAGCCTATCCCAATATCTCAGCTCTCCCAGAAGCAGTGGATCTGAGCATTGTGTGTGTTCCCGCTCAACTTGTGCCCTCAGTGCTGGAGGAATGCGGCCGGAAGGGCGTGCGCAACGTTCACATCCTGAGTTCGGGCTTCAAAGAACTGGGGACGCCAGAAGGAGTACGCCTGGAAAACGAAATCCAGCGGGAAGCGACAAAGGGCCGATTGAACGTCATCGGACCCAATTGTATGGGGCCTTACGTGCCCAAATCCCGTCTGATGCTCTGGGGTCAGATTCCCGCAGCCACCGGCTCCCTAGCCTTTCTGTCCCAGAGCGGAACTCTCACCCAGCGGATGAGCGAGCATGCCCACTTCATGGGTATGGGGATCAGCAAGGCGGTCAGTTTCGGGAATGCCGCGGTTCTGGACAGTACGGATTATTTAGAATACCTGGCTGAAGATGAACAAACCCGGGTGATCGGCCTTTATTTAGAGAGCGTGCGAAATGGAGGCCGGTTTTTGGATCTAGCCCGGCGTATCAACCCCGCCAAGCCCTTGGTTCTTTGGAAAGGAGGAGAAACTTCCTCGGGGGCTGGGGCTGTAGCTTCCCACACCGGCACCCTCTCGGGGGAGGAAAAAATTTGGGAGAGCAGCCTTAAGCAAGCCGGCGTGACCCGCGTGCGCTCCCTGGAAGAGCTCGCTGGTACAGCCATGGCGTTTCTCAACCTTCCACCCGCCAAAGGCCGCCGGCTGTTTATCCTCGGCGGAGGCGGAGGGAACAGCGTCTATTACGCCGACATCTGCATGCGGCTGGGTCTGCAAGTCCCAGCCTTGACTGGAGAGACCCGAGAAAAGGTGGCAGCTCTGATCCCGGCCATTGGCTCATTCGCCCGCAACCCAGTGGACGCTTGGAGGTCGTTCTATGACCCCGATTTCATGGGAAAGATCCTAGACCTGGTTTTTGAGGACCCAGACCTGGATATGATCATCGTGGATCGGTTGATCCCCCGGATGACCTATGCTACACCGGAGGAGAAAGATGCCACTCCGGCTGCCGTCGATTACCTGCGGAAGAACCGTTCTCGCAAACCTTTGGCGGTAGTCGTGGATGGGAGCGGAGAAGATCCTTTTCTCGCCGCCGAAGCAGCCCGGATGCGCCAGCTCTTCTGCCAAGCTGGCGTTCCGGCGTACCCCTCACTCCCCCTGGCCGCGCAGGCGCTGGACCATCTAGGGGCCTACTGGAAGGGAAAGTAGGCATTCAGCCACCCGCCGCTGGCGATCAGCGGCGTCCCCTATTCTTTCCTTTCTGAAGCCAGGACACCCGCCACAGCGACGTTATGTTTGGGAATGTCGTGGATGATGATGCGCACGCTTTCAGGTTTGGTATCCAAGGATTTCACTACGGCTTCGGTCATGGCCACGACCAGCTTTCTTTTCTGGTCTAGGGTTCTTCCCTCATACATATTGACATGAATGATAGGCATCGGGTCCTCCTTTTTCCCTCGACGGAAATAAAAATCGAAGGTATAGAATGGCAATGGAAATGATTATAAACAAATCTCTACCGGAATCATAGGCCGTTTTGTTGGTGAGGGAAGGAGGCCCGTCGTCGAGGGTCCAAGCCCAAAGCTCAAGAAAAAATTTCGGACCTTTCTTCGCTACATGGATCAAAGGGGTTAAGGGGCCATTTGCCCGGTTTTTTTTCAACAAAGGGGTGAATAACCAATTTCCATGATCGAGATCAAAGAGATCGAAAAAGGATATGGCGAGAAAATCCTCTTCTCGGCGTGTTCTTTGCGCCTGGGGGCGCGGGATCGCCTCGGCCTGGTCGGTCCAAACGGATCGGGGAAGACGACCCTGTTCCGGATGATCGCCGGTGAGGAACAGCCAGATCGGGGAGAGATGATCCTCCGCCGGGGCGTGCATATCGGCTACCTCTCCCAGGAACCGATGCCGCTCAAAGGTCAATCCTTGCTCGAAGAGGTCCAGGGCGGGGTGAAGGATTTGGCAGCCCTGGAAGACAAAATGCGCCTCCTCGAAGAAGAAATCGCCGAGGAGAAAGATGCCCAGACCTTGGAGGCTTTGGCCAAAGCCTATGGGCAATTGGAGGAACGATACGCCCGACAGGGGGGATACGCTTTAGAATCCCAGGCCAAGGCCATTCTTCTCGGCCTGGGTTTCCGCGAGCAAGATTTTCATCGATCCACGGAGGAACTCAGCGGAGGGTGGCTGATGCGGTTGACCTTAGCGAAGACCCTGCTGGCCAACCCTGACTTGCTGCTCCTGGATGAACCCACCAATCACCTGGACCTGGAATCGCTGATCTGGCTGGAGGAATTTTTGGCGGAAACCATGGGCACTGTGGTTGTGGTCGCCCACGACCGCGACTTTTTAAACCGGGTGGCCACGAAGATCCTGGCCATTGAAGGGAAAAAAATCATCTCATATCCGGGCAACTACGATGCCTATATTCAAGCCAGGGAAAAGAAGATAGCCCTTCAAGAAGCAGCCCTGGGAAATCAACGCCGCAGGGTCGAGCAGACCGAAAGGTTCATTGAACGATTTCGTTACAAGGCCACAAAAGCCAGACAGGTGCAGAGCCGGGTGAAGGGCCTGGAAAAGCTGGAAAGGTTGGAATCCTTGCCCAACCAAAAGAGGATTCGTTTTTCTTTCCCCCAACCCGTTCGCAGCGGCCGGGGAGTTGCCGAGCTAAAAGGGGTGCACAAGGCTTACGGGCCCGTGCAGGTCTACTCCGGCGTGAACTTGACTCTTTTGCGGGAGGATAAGGCGGCCTTTGTGGGGCCTAACGGGGCTGGAAAGTCAACCCTCCTCAAGCTTCTGGCCGGGATCCTAAACCCGGATGAGGGAACGATCGCCTGGGGGCACAATGTTACGACAGCCTACTTTGCCCAACATCAACTGGAACTTCTGGATCCCGCCAAGACCGTGTGGGAAGAAATCTTCTCCCTGGCCAAGGATGAACCGATCAGCTTTCTCCGTGGCCTCCTGGGGGCTTTTCTTTTCTCCGGGGACGAGGTAGAAAAAAAAGTTTCCGTCTTGAGCGGGGGGGAAAAGAGCCGGCTGGTACTGGCCAAGATGCTGATGCATCCGGCTAACTTTTTGCTCCTGGATGAGCCCACCAATCACCTGGACATCGCCGCCCGGGAGGTATTGGAACGGGCCCTGCGGGAATTCAAAGGCACCCTTTGCTTGATCACCCATGACCGCCACCTAATCAACGCCGTGGCCAACAAAGTCATTGAAGTGAACGCCGGCAGACTAACCATCTACCCCGGGAATTATGAAGATTATCAGTATAAAAAAGAACGGGAAAAAGAAGAAGCCGGTATAGAGAATGTTGCAGTCCCCTCTTCTGAAAAACCCGAGGCGAAGGAACGTGTGGCTCGCAGGAGCAAGGAGCAGAAGCGGCTCGAAGCGGAGGCCCGCAACCGCTTTTACCGGGAAACCCAGGATCTCCGCCAGAAGATTCAGAGCGTTGAATCTGACTTAGAGCAAGCGACCCGGGAGATGGAGTCGATAGCCATTCGCTTATCGGAGCCGGGAGTTTACCGCAAGGGGGGAAAAATCCCCGGATTGTTGAAAGCCCACGCCGGAGCCAA
>Ga0187886_1000997_pt1 | contig 28394 bp, 18 predicted proteins | sample June2016WEW_20_1_FD_133001 | JGI IMG/M metagenome (GOLD analysis project Ga0187886, IMG submission 133001) | Peatland microbial communities from SPRUCE experiment site at the Marcell Experimental Forest, Minnesota, USA - June2016WEW_20_150 | ecosystem: Environmental > Terrestrial > Soil >...
CAAAGGATGGACCCTCCACTTAATGTAGCCGAGGCATGTAGTGGAATGCGATTACTAATGGCCTTTTTGGCTTTGGGTGTCGCTATGGCGTATTTACACTACAGACCTATGTGGCAGCGAATCATTTTGTTGGCCAGCACAATACCGATAGCGATATTTTGCAATGTCGTCCGAGTTACGGCTACCGGATTTATCTATATTCTGATACACCCCAGGTACGCTCAGGGTATTTATCATGACCTTCTTGGCATGGCAATGTTGCCGTTGGCTTTTGGCTTATATGGTTTTCTTGCGTGGTTTATGTCGAGTTTGTTTATTGAAGAGGATGAGATGGTTGCTGAGGATATTGTGGTTCGTCATAAAGAATAACGGATAAATGAAAGAGAATAGCAAAAATAGAAAAGAGCGAACAGGAAACGCAGGTGGCGCATATATTAAATGTTATATGCAGCCGGCCTTTTTGATATGTGCAGCGGTACTTGCAGTGGCTGGCGGCGGTATGTCGGTCGCCATAAAAAGTTTAGGGATATACTTAAAGAAGGAACCCTGGCCATTGAAAAAATCTTTAGACCGTTTGGATGAGAAAGGTCTGGCTCCTTACAAAGTAGTATCAAAAGACAAAATCGAAAGTAAAGATGTTGTTGATAGTCTTGGCACGGAGAATTATATTCAGTGGGTCATGGAAGACCTCGATGCGCCAGCTGATAGTGCTGTTCGTTATTGTTCGTTGTTTATTACTTATTATGAGCTTCCGGATAAAGTGCCGCATGTGCCGGAAGAATGTTATATGGGTAGTGGCTTTCAAAGATTGGCATCTGACAGTGTGGCACTCGGATTTGGGGTACAAAAAATTCCGGCAAGATACCTTGTTTTTACCAGTACGGGTTCTGATTACTGGCAGAAGAGCACAAAATTTCCGGTTTTATATTTATTTAGGGTTAACAAGGATTATGTCAACAGTAGAGAGGATGTCAGACTCGTTCTTAACGAAAACATTCGCGGCAAGCACTCGTATTTTTGCAAGGTTGAGTGGAAGTTTTTTAATATGGCGAGGGGGCAGAGGGGAAGTGTTTACCCGGGCAAAGATGAAGCAGTGGCAGCAAGCCAAAAGCTCTTAAGCGTAATCTTGCCCATTTTAGAAAGAGAGCATTGGCCCATTTAAAAAAGGAGAATGAAATTTATGGCGAGGAAAAGATTGAATAAAAAAGTTGCACTTATCGGGTCGGTAGTTTTTGTGTTTTTGGTACTGGGTGCTATTTTGCTATTTTTGTATTTGAGCCGAGACCCGGAAAAGTTTATCAAAGATGGTGATGCAGCTCTTATGGCGGCTCGTGAGGCGACAGATAAACAGGTAAAAGAGAAGGAGTATAAAAGGGCTGAATACAGTTATCATAAGGCACGCTCTCTGGCAAAGACCGATTCGCTTAAGATAGAGATGCTTTTCAAACTTGTGGATATGTATATGGAAACCGACCAGTGGCGCAACGTGCTCGGCTGCTGGAGCGCGATAATCCAGATAGACCCCAAGAACATCAAGGCTCGATTGGGACGGTTGAACTACATTTATATAATGGTTGATAGTGCTTCGAGTCAAGTTTGGCAATGGCAGGAAATTGAGTCGCAAGCATCGGAATTTATAGAAATCGTGGAGAATGCGGGACTGCTTATGGAAGATACCGCCAAGTGGGAATACCCTAAATTGCAGGAACCGGCAGCGCCTATGGAACGGCTGGGTCCATACTTGTATCAGCGTAGGGGTAAAGCCCTCCTCGAAATAGCAAGGCTGGGAGCGGTAACCGACCCCAATGCTTCGTTGTCGAAGGCCGTCGATGATTTGGAAAAGGCGAGAGAACTTGAACCGAATAATGTTGATATCTATCGCTATTTATCGCAAGCGCTCATCACAAAAGGAGAAATTCTCGCTTCGAAAGGTGATATTGAAGGAAGAGATAAAAATAGAAAGCAAGCTACGGAAATTTTAGAGCAGGCAGTTGAAGTTTTAGGTGCTGACGTGAGGGCACACGCTAGTCTTTTAGCAATGAAAACTACGCTTGCTCAGCTGGGCGGTAGAGAGCAAATTCAATCACTTGAACCTGAATATCTGTCGCTTGTGGAGAAATTTGATTCGAATGCGCTGGCATTTTCAGCGTTAACCGGATTCTATTCAATGCTGGGCTACAAATACCTCGATAAGGCTGTAGAGGCAGTTGAAAAAGCGGTTGAATTGGACAAGGAAAGTGTAGCTTATGCAATGAATGCAGCCAATTTGCATTATCAGAGGTTCTCTATTTATGGGCAAAAGCCGGATATCTATAGGGCAATAGAATTGGCTAAGGATGCATTTACATTGCCGGGTGCGCAGGACAAACCCGGGCCGCGAGAAGGGGCAAGTAGAATGTATAGAATCTCATTGTATCTTTTTCTTGCGAATTGTTATATCGAGCAGGTGCTTGAGCCTTGCGAGGTAAGAACTGAGGAGGAAAGCAAAAAATGGCTGGCAGATGCGGAGCAGATGGTGCACGAAATTGAACAGTTTTTTGGTAGCGGTGAGGACCCGCACGTTGTTCAATGGCAGGGGATGCTTGAGCTCGCCAAGGGCAATAGAAACATCGCTGTCAGGAAACTGTATGCAGCTTACGAGCAGCTTAAAGCATCTGGATTAGAAAATGCTCCGCCTTCTCTTTTGCGGCGTTCGTATGCCCAGCTTTCTTATGTTCTTGCGAAGATTTTCGGGGATACTTCTGAACTTGGCGCGGTCAATGACTTCCTGGTGAGCGCACTCAAGGCAGGTATTGCTGAGACAAAGCCTGAAGCTCTTTTGGATTATGCGGATGTGTTGTTAAAATTAAGGAGCTATAGCGCGGCCTTGGGTGGTGTAAACTTTTTTGAGAGCCAGTATTGGACCAACGAGAGAAGCCGGACACTTCGCATCAAAGTTTATATTGCCGCGAGGCAGTTTAACGAAGCTGAAGAAGAATTGGCCAAGAGGCAGCCGGATGACCCAAATACGATTGAACTTAACCTGGCACTGGTGGAGGCCAAGATTGGGCAGCTTCAAAGACTTATAGAACAAAAGGAAATGGAAGAAGATTTGGGTGTTATTTTCCGCAGCGTCGCAGGTGGGGAAAAAGAGGATGTTAATAAATCATCACAAACTGCTGAATTAAAAAGCTATAACTCGCTCAGAGCCGAATTGGTGGGAAAACTACTGCTGACGAAACCTGATTCTGTTGGAGAAGCTTCTGTCGCTGCTGTTTGCGATAATTATATGGCAGAAGGGAAGACCGAGCAGGCCAAAGATTTGGTTAGTCGATTTTTGAAGCATTTTCCGGCTAATACAACGGTTCTGTCTTACAAACAGATGCTTTCCGAGCCTGAGCCCGGGAAAATTTCGCAGCAGAGGCGCAAGGAGATAGAAAAGCAGGTTTTATCAGGTATTGCTGACCCAATAGAAAGGTCTATGAAACTTGGTGTATTTTATCAGGAGCATGATGAGCCGAACGAAGCGGTCGGAGAATTCAAAAAAGTCCTTAAAATGGAGGTTTTGCAGGAAGGTGCTGTTGAGAAGCCGGTTTTTGACCTGAGCGGGGAAATAACAGATTCGCAGCGTCTTGCCGCGGACCATCTTTTTGAGATAGCACTTGGGAAGAAAAATTGGGAGCTGGCTGAGCCGATCGCAGAGGTAGCTCGACGTGAAAATCTCGATGATTGTGAAGGCCAGTTTTTTGCAGCCCGTCTTGCTATGGCTAAGGGAGAATACGAAAAAGTATTGGCAAAACTCGATGAATGTTTGAAGCGAAAGCCTGTCTTTTCCCGCGCCTTTATATTGAGAAGTAATGCCAATACTGCTCTTGGAAACGAGCACGCATCTATTGAAGACGCCAAAAAAGCGGAATCTTTGAATCCCTTAGATAAAACTATTGTAAAAGAATTGGCGTTTGTACTGTACCTGCGTAATGAAAAGCTTGGTGACAATGTGTCCTCTGACCAGATAATTGAAACGAGGGATGCTTTGAACAGAGCAATGGCATTGAACGTAGATGATTTAAGGTTGCGCAGCTTTTATGCTGAATATATACTTACGACACAGCCGTTGGCAGCATTGGCGATTCGCCAGAGATTGCAGAAAACCGCCCCGAGTCTGTCGAATGCTGTCCTGCTGGGGAGAATGGCGATGAGACTGGCTTCCGGCGATGATAATGTGGAACGCAAGGAGGCATTGTTTGCTATTGCAGCTTCGTCTTTCGAGCAAGCCAGAAAGATAGACCCGAACGACAAAGCAATGCTTGTTAACTATGCAGAATACCTTCGAGCGAGGGGGCAGGAGGAAAAAGCTAAGCAATTGCTGCAGGAATCGGAAGACCAAAAATTGCTCTGGGCCTATCATCTTCAGGGAGGCCGATTTGAAGATGCCAAGAAGATTTTGGAGCAGCTGTATCAAACTGAGCCAAAAGACTATGACACGGTCAAAGGTCTTTTGCTTGTTGCAAAGAAAACAGCCGATGAGGAAGCCATAAAGAAATATTCTGAGGAGCTTTTATCGCTTGAGGACACCATAGAAAACCGTCTTTTTCAAATTCAGACTTTCCTTGAGGTTGGTCTTGTCAAAGAAGCTGAATACAAATTACAAAGCTTTAAGGAAAAGTTCCCCGATGAGCCAAGAGCGCTGTTGCTTGAGGCATGGTTGGTAATGAAACAGGGGCAGCTGAAAAGGGCTTTGGATCTGACAAATCGAAATCTTGAGACCAATCAGGACAGCGCATCGGCCTGGCGGTTGAGAGGGCAAATAAATCTTTTGATGGCAAGTTATGACCAAGCAGTTAATGACCTTAAAAGAAGCAAGTCCTTGTTAGATGATCCTCTCACTCGGCTTGCTCTGGCAAGGGCTTATCAGCGAGCAGGCCGGGGGGAAGATGCTATAACCGAGCTTGAAGGTATGGTTGACCACCCACAAGCTCCTGTGCAAGCCAGGATGTTGCTTGAGCAGATGTACTGGCAGCTTCACAAAAAAGAGGCATTAAAAAGCTTCTATGATGAGACTCTTAAGAAATTCCCTGATAGCGTGTACTGGTACAATCGAGCAGCGTCATTTGCTATGACAGTGGACGAAGTAGGCAGGGCGGAACAATTGTACCAACAAGCGTGGCAGAAAGCTAAGGAGAAGGGTGCCGGTGACGCTGTGGCGCTTGAAGGATATTTGTGGGCACTAATAGTAGGCGGGAAGTGGGATAAGTTCTTTGAGGAGGCTGGAAAATATGTTGACGGTGATTTTGCTCCCCAAACTTTTGTCAAAATGGCTGAGGCAAAGTTGAAGCTCGGTGATAAGGAAGCCGCTATACAGTATCTCCGAAAAGCTGTTGACAAAGCGGGGACAAATGAGGGTTTGGTAGCTAATATTTTGCGAAGAATGTACACGCTGCTCGGTGCGGAAGAAACCTTGAAGTATTGCCGAGAAAAACTTGAGACCAACCCTGATTCGCTTGCTGCTAATATGGTTATGTTTAATTTGAAAATGATAAACGGTGAGTTCAACAGTGCGGCAGATTATATTGACAAATGCCTGCAGATAATAGGACCTAACAGTTCGAATAAAGCTGCTTACATAATGAGAAAAGCAGAAGCTTTCGCTTTGGCTTATAGCAAGACTTCCGATAATAATTATCTTAAGAAGGCCGTTACTGAATACGAAAGTTTGTTAGCTGAAATGCCGAATAATCCAGATATCTTGAATAATTTGGCGTATATGTTAGCCGAAGAGAATGTACGGCTGGCCGAAGCGCTCGAATATTCAAAACGGGCTTGCGAAGCAAGACCGAATGACCCTGGTGTTTTGGATACTTATTCTTACTTATTGTATAAAAACGGCAGATTGTCAGAGGCAGCCGAATTTCTGCAGTCTGCTTTACAACAGTATGAGCGGAGCAGAATCTCTGCACCGCCGGATGTGTATGAGCATTTAGGTATGATGAAAGAAGGGCTTGGCTCTGCGGATGAGGCCCTTGCTGCTTATAAACAAGCATTGGAAATAGGAGCGAAGGAGTTGTCGGAGGTAGTTAAGGGGCGAATAAAGGCGGCGATTGAGCGCCTTAGCTCACAAGGCGAAAATAATAAATAGCGGATAGCAAGTAGGAAAAACTAAACGCGAAACGCAAAGTGTTAGAAACTGACTATGGTAGAACAAAGACAAACCGCTGTGAATAGGATGGTGGGGGTAGCCGGCACCAGGCCGATGTCGGCTGCCATAGTGTTGACGCCGAAGGAAATTTTGGGAATGTTACGCCGGCATATATTGCTGGTGGTTTCTTTGACTATATTGGGTTTTATAGTTGGCAGCGTAAGCTGGTATTTATTAATGAAATATATGCCAAAATATACGGCCAGAACTTTTATTAGAGTGCTGCCGCCCATAGAAAAAGACCCTATGGCCATTGTGGGAGGTCAGGTGGCCCAGGACATTCAATATGGTAATCGTGTGTCAATGGCTGCTCTTATGACCCAGCAGAGTACTCTGCAAAAATTGGTTGACAGAGACAAAATTAAAGCAACAAGCTGGTTTAAGCGCTTTGGTAAGGTTAGGGAGAGAAGTATTGTAAAAGCCGTTGATGATTTAAAAAAGAAATTCGGTGCTTTTGCCCAGAGGGATGGTGATTATATTGTAGTATCGATGACTTGCGGGGATGCAGTAGAGTCGGCCCTGATAGTGAACGAAATGGTGGATTTATTTCTTGCTTCCCAGCGAAGCACAAAAAAGGCGGACGTCGCTGAGAAGCTGGCGAGGCTTCAGGACCAGCGAGATAATATTCAAAGAGATTTGGATGCCGCTGAAAGGGCATTGGGGGAAGTTCGTGATAGATGGGGTTTAACCGGCCTTGAAGATTACAAAAGCCAGGCGTTCCAGCCTACAATTACCTTAAGATTGAATGATTTGGAGCTTGAGGAAAATAAGTTAGCTCTGGACATAAAGCAGCTTCAGGCTGATGTAGAAAGTCTTGAACAATTGGCAGTAGGGCCTGTTAATGAGCAGGTCGAAAATGAAATAGAAAGAGACCCTACTATGACTATGCTTGCCGAGCAGCTTGCTTTGCAGGAGGCGTCACTTGCATCCAGACTTACAAAGTTTGGTGAAAATCACCGAGAGGTGCGCCAAGCTCAGGAGCTGATAAACGAAATCAGAGAAAGAAAACGAGTCAGAAAAGCGGAAATAGCGGAGCAGACCAGGCAGGCAAATCTTAAAAATGCTGAGAGTCAGTTAGTGACGTTGCAGCAAAAGTTCACAGAATTGGAAAAGTTGCGACAGGAGGCGCTTGCAAAACAAAGAGAGCTTGATTTGGCCCGTATACAATACCAACAGCGAGCAAGTATAAGGGATGAACGAAAGCAAATGCTTGATTCGGTTAAAGAGCAGCTTGAGAAATTGAAGATAATGCTTGAGGACCCGGAAACGCCGAAGGTGCAGTTTGTCGGACCTGCTCCGGTGCCGCTGGAGGTAAGCTTCCCCAGATGGGAGGTTTGTTTTCCTGGTGGAACGGTGTTGGGCTTTATGCTTGGCGTTGGTCTTGCCTTTCTTATCGAGATGCTTAATGACCTCGTGCGGACACCGAAGGACGTAGGTAGGTATCTGCACATTCCGCTTTTGGGTGTTGTTCCCGATGCAGACGAAGATGAGCAGGTTCGCGATATCGACCTTTGTCATGTTGTTCGTCAGGCGCCTTATTCTATTATAAGTGAATCTTACAGACAGCTTCGGACTAACTTAAAGCTATCCGGCCCTGTGGAGTCTTTGAAGGTTTTGCTTGTTACCAGTGGTGCAGCAGGGGACGGCAAAACTTCTGTAGTAGTTAATCTTGCGACGACTTTTGTTGCTGAAAATAAAAAAGTCCTGCTTATAGACGCTAATTTTTGGCAGTCGGCTTTATATACGATATTCCCGAAGGAAGCAGTTGAAGCGGAGCAGGATGATTTTGGATTGAGCACTTTGCTTGTGGGCAGGTGTGGTTACCAGGATGCTATAAGGCCCAGCGGTATCGAGGACCTGTCTATAATCGATTCAGGGCCGTTACCATCTAATCCGGCAGAGTTGCTCGGTGGGACGCAAATGAAACAGCTGGTTGAACAGCAGCGCCAGAACTACGATTATATTATAATTGATGGCCCGCCGGTATTGCTGGTAAGTGCTGCCAAGATACTGGCCAAACTCGCTGACGGCACAGTTTTGGTATTCAATGCCGCCGCCACAAGAAGAGGTGCCGCTCAGAGGACTATTGGCGAGCTGAGAGAAGTAGATGCTGCAGTTGTTGGCTGCGTGCTCCTTGGTGTAAGGGTTATGAAAGGCGGCTATTTCCAGGAGCAATTCAGGTCTTATCAGGAATACCAGAAGTTGCAGCTTGCTCACTCGATTTAGTAAATTTTGTTTCGATTCTCGAATCGCCGGACACAAAAGGGACGCTGAAGTGCGAAAGGATTCTTCGATGGAGAAGTTTTTAGTAACCGGCGGAGCCGGTTTTATTGGTTCAAACATCTGCAAAAAGCTTGTCTCGCAGGGCTGTTTCGTAAGGGTTGTCGATAATCTCCTCACAGGCAAAAGAAGCAATCTTGCCGCTGTCTCAGATAAGATTGAGTTTATAGAAGCCGATATGGGTGATGAAAAAATCGCCCGCACCTGTATGAGGGATATTGATTTCTGTCTGCACCAGGGCGCTTTGCCATCGGTGCCGCGTAGCGTTGATGACCCTGCCGCCACGCACAAGCATTGCCTCGATGCGACTTTCACGCTTCTTTTAGCTGCTCGGGATGCCGGTGTAAAACGCTTTGTATATGCGTCAAGTTCTTCAGCTTACGGCGATACACCGACCTTACCGAAGGTCGAGTCAATGCTTCCTCAGCCCCTTTCGCCTTATGCAGCCGCTAAGCTTGCCGGTGAATACTATGCTCAGGTTTTTTACAGGGTTTTCGGCCTTGAAACTATTTCGCTGCGGTATTTCAATGTCTTTGGCCCGCATCAGGATCCGACCAGTCAATATGCCGCTGCCATACCGGCCTTTGTAACTGCTGTTCTGAAAAATGAGCCGCCAACCATTTATGGCGACGGCCTGCAAAGCCGGGATTTCACCTATGTTGATAATGTTGTCGAAGCCAACCTGCTCGCTGCCAGGGTCGAGCACGCCGCTGGCCAAGTTGTAAATATAGCCTGTGGCAAGGCCGTAACCGTTAATGAGGTTATTGATATAATTAATAACCTGCTCGGCAAAAATATCAAGCCGATATATGATGCGCCGCGCCCCGGCGATGTAAAGCACTCTCTCGCCGACATCTCCCTCGCTAAAAAAACAATCGGATACAAGCCTGCTGTGTCATTCAAACAAGGCCTCAAACGCGCAATAGAATGGTATCGCGATAATCTTCTTTGATATCATCTGTCCTCAATTGCTAATTTCACTTTAGAGTTGTTTCTTCAGTTTCTGGGCGTCACGGATTAGTTCTTCTCTGTTTGGTTGTTTTGGCGGAGCAAGGGTGAACGTCCATTCATACGAATCCACGATTCTCTTCGGATTAACTATTTGAGCGAAGAAATCAAACGGAAGGTAATCATACCACGGTGCCTTCAGCTTGCGATGGGTTTTCAAAGTCTCAAAACCCTCTTTGCTTATTCTGACGTTGTAATCGCCATACCACTCAAACGAGACCGTAACGGGCGAGACGCCTATTTCCTCATCATTTAAGACCACTATCGCCCCCTGCGGCTCGGTATTGATTGTCAGCCGCCGTTCCACGCAGCCGACAAGCAATAGACTCACAATCAAACCGGCAGCCAGTAAATTCCATTTTTTCATAAAACAAGCTCTCCTTAAATTATCAAATAAGGCCGATTGCCCTATTATAAACATAGATTCGACAAGCTCACTATAAAAAAACCAAAAAGACAAAAGCCCAAAATTTGGGTTTGTTGGTTCGACATGCTCACCATAAATTGGGTTCGTTTGGGTTCGTTTTGACCAAGTGTCCATTTTCAATTTTTCGTTGTAATTTGTTGTTACTACTAACGTTACAGCCATTTGACTTTTTTGAAAATTGGCTTTGTTTTGCATAATTAATCATTGGTGATTGGTAATTGGTGAATGGTAACTGGTAAGTGGTAAATGGTTAATTGGTGACTGATGATTGGTAAATGGTAACTGGTAATCGGTTATTTCCATAAAGAGTTTCTATTTCAAAAGAAAAGACATCCTCCCTAAAATAAAACGGACATGCGCGGTTGGTTGAAAATAACGGTGTTTTCGGGGGTGCGATTTTGGCTAAGTAATTACAGCTAAAGGGATAGAAAAAGTTTTAAAAAAATGGATTTTAGGTATCCAACTACCAACGGTTTTGATTGAAAAAAAGACAGGGGGGTAGGGTTTAGGGTGTAGGGGATAGGGTAAAATAATTCAAAAGGCAAAAGAAAAAAGGCTGTGAGTGTTTAGGTCACAGCCCTTTGTTCAATAATACAAGTTCAGTTTATGCCCTGCGTTTTCTTAAAATCACCGCACCGAGGCCGAGAAGAAAAAGCGTGGCGGGTTCGGGAACGGCGGTGACGTAATCAACAGATAATACTCCAAAATTGGCACCGGGGTCATTGAACTTATAAAATTCTAGTTCTAATTTATCAACAACCGAGTTACTATAACCCGTTAACATCACTTGGTCGTTCCATAGAACGCTAACAAAACCGCTTGTTCTTTCCAGAGTAATTTCGGTAGTACCTGAAGATGGAAGAGTCCCTTTACCGGAGTCATAAGCATAAAGCGGGTACTCAATTTTCGCAAATTTTCCTCCATTAAAATTTATCCACCCATCGGTATATCCGCCTGCTGCAACTATTTTATCACCGCTATAGGCCCAGATACCCAGTGCTTGCATCGTTGAATATGTTGATTCCGAATCCCACGACAGGCCGCTTTTTATCTCAAAATCACCCGGCGCCAGAAAATCCTGCCTGAGAAGAACGGCGCTGATATCGACCGCACTGCTAAGGGTTCCGATATCATAAACAGAAAGTTTCGTACCGCTTTCCATATAAGCCCAGCCGGTAGCGTTTTGGAAAACAACCTCCCAAGCCGGGTCCAACTGACCATTATCAAAATGGTCGAACACCATGGCAGACGCCTGACAAGTGGCAAAAAGTACAACCGCCGCCATTAAACTGAACCAATTTTTGCTTCTCATTTTCTTTCTCCTTAAAAAATTGTTGCTATTGATAATGTACCCTATGCGCACAATGCGCAAGGATACCGCTGTAAGATTCACGGAAAATCAAAGACTTGCTTCCCCTCTTCTCTCATACTCTCTCCTTCTCTCTCACCTTTCCCCCAGTCAAAAGCGATTTTGATTATACGCTTTACAGCCGGACAGTCAAGGGAAAACAGGCAAAACGGTGCCTTATAAGTGCAACCCCAGGTGAAACGTAAGAGAACCCCCTAACCACAAACAACGGGTTAGGGGGCTAACCATTTTGAGATTGCCGCGCTGCGCTCGCAATGACAAACCCTGCCATCGAGATGGCAGGGCTAACCTTGTTATTGACAACAATGCCTCCGGAAGTTAAGGTATTATCGCTATGAAAATTTTACTGAGTTGGTTAAACGATTACGTCGAAACCGGCTTGCCCGCCGAGAAAATCGCTCAAGTTTTAAGCGACCTTGGTCTGCCCTGTGAAGGCATCGAATCCTTCGATAACGATGCTGTAATCGACATCGAGGTAACCAGCAATCGCGGCGATTGCTTGAGTTTTGTAGGTATTGCCCGTGAGCTGGCTGCCGCCACCGGCAAGAAATTGAAAATACCGACGGTCAAACTGGATGAATCAGCCGGAGATGTTGCTGACCTTGCTGCCGTTGAGATTGCAGAACCGGATTTGTGCGGCCGATATACTGCCCGGATTATTGAGGGTGTAAAAGTGCGGCCGTCGCCGGACTGGCTCAAAAACCGCATCGAAGCGGTCGGCCTGCGCAGCGTCAATAATGTGGTTGATGCAACCAACTATGCGATGATGGAGACAGGTCAGCCGCCGCACGCCTTCGACTATAAAAAAATAAACAACGGCAAAATAATTGTCAGGAAGGCCCTTGCCGGCGAGCAAATTATCAGCATCGACGGTTCGAAGTGCCAGCTCACCCCTGATATGCTGATTATCGCTGACCCGCAAGGCCCTGTGGCCATTGCCGGTGTTATGGGCGGGGCTGATACTGAGGTAAGCGAGACTACTGAGACAGTTCTTTTAGAGGATGCATATTTTGACCCGCTCAGTGTTCGTAAAACCTCTCGCAGACTTTCCCTGCCCTCGGAGTCCTCTTTCCGTTTTGAACGAATTGTGGATATTGAGATGGTGGACTGGGCCTCGAAACGAGCCGCCCATCTGATTACACAGGTGGCCGGCGGAAAAGTTGCTAAAGGTGTAATTGATATTTATCCAAAAAAGCCGGCAAAAAAAGAAGTAGTGCTACGGCTTGCCCGTTTGAACAAAGTGCTTGGTGTCGAGATTCCGCCGCCGGAAACGGTAAAAATTCTATCGAGATTAAGTTTCCAGCCGAAGCAAAAGGATGATTTGATAAGTTGCAGCGTCCCTTCGTGGCGCAGCGATATTTATCGTGAGATTGACTTGATAGAGGAAGTCGCACGCATATATGGCTATAACAAGATACCCGCGGAGCAGAAAATTCAGATTAAGGTCGTCCCCGTCGATACTCGTCAGAAATTGGCTGAATCGATAGGAACGTATCTTAACGGCTGTGGCTTTTATGAGACGATTAACGTCTCTTTCATCGACAATTCTGTTGCCGACCTGTTCGCATCTGGAAACTCCGGCGAACATTTGAGCGTAAAAGATATATCCAGAAAAAGCGATAACCTGCTCCGCCAAATGCTCCTGCCGTCTTTACTTGCTGTTATTAAAACCAACCTCAACGTTAAAAATACGCCCTGCAGGATATTTGAAATTGCCGACACCTTTGTTCCGACTGCCAAGGCCGGCACCTTGCCGGTAGAAAAGACCAAACTGGCGATTGCTTGTGATGGCGACTTCCCTCTGTTGCGTGGTGTGGTCGAAGGACTGATAAAGAATGTCAATAGAGATGCGACGGTGGTTTTTGCTCCTGCCGACCTGCTTTGGGCACAGACTGGTGCCCAAGTCATAGTAAACTCTAAGCTTATCGGTGTAGCAGGCGTTGTTTCTCAGGCGGTCAAGGATAAATTTGACTTCAAAGGCGTGACGCCTTGTGCCGCTGAGCTGGATTTTGGGGCACTTTCAGCTTTGCAAAGCGGCACTGTAAAAGTTGAACCTGTCCCGAAGTTCCCTGCCATAGAGCGCGACCTTTCGATTGTTATTGATGAGCAAATTCGCTGGGCTGATATCGCCGCAGCGGTGGATAAAAAAGCGCCGAGTGAATTGGAAGATGTTCGTTTTGTCGGTATATACCGCAGCAAAGGCATTCCATCCGGCAAAAAAAGTCTCACGCTCACACTTGCGTTCAGAGACGAGAACGGCACATTGACCCACGAGGCCGTTGACCGCTTCCAGGCCGACATTCTAAAAGGCCTCACCGAATCCACCGGCGCACAACTGCGAGCGCTGTAACTTCGAATGGGGGGTTTCAGTTTCGCTATAGAAAAAACTGCTGAAGAGCCGAAAATCCGAATAGATGTGATACCGACATTTTCATTGATTTTCGCTTCAGGATTTGGTATAAGAGATGTTGCAGGCCGACCCCTGCGGTGTTCGTATAGAAAATATGATTTTGAAAAAACCGATACCCAGTTACTCAGGGAAATCAGGCCTTGATGGGTCGGAAACGCCTACACAATAGGACTTTCGGACACAAGCAACGATTACCCACGTAGAAATAACGGGTTTCTTCAAACGCTTTCTTACGGCACCTGCGGAGGAAGGCCTTGCATAAAAAGGCCTGTTTATGCAGGCCTTTTTGTTTTGCCTGTTTTTAACCGCTAAAAAGACGGAAATATCGGACTACCGAAATCCGCTAAACTTGCCGTTTCCCTATGTTTTTGGCCTTAAGCCAGGCGCAATATTTGTCGATTAAACAGCAGCACAGGGCATAACTACGTAAGTTATAAAGTGCAAATAAGAGCGTAAGGTATAACAGCATAAGCACTTGTGTACTTATGCTCTTTTGTTGGAGAGGTAAAAATGCCAAAGGCACGTAGTTTTACAGTCTTACCAGCATTGCCGGATGTTTTGAAAGCTCTCGAGAGTATCGCCCGGAACTTATTTTGGTGCTGGAACGCCGACTTTGTAGAGCTGTTTAAGCGACTTGACGGTAACTTATGGACAGCTTCTGGCCATAATCCGGTCAAGCTTCTCGCAGGTCTCTCGCAGCAGCGTCTGGATGAATTAGCTAAAAATCGGCCGTTTTTGTCTGAAGTGCAGCGGGCAGAGGAAAAGCTGAAATCATATCTTGATGGGCCAACTTGGTTTGAAAAGACCTATTCGAAATCCACCAAACCCATTATCGCATATTTTTGTGCCGAGTTTGGCATTCATGAATGCCTGCCTTTTTATTCGGGCGGTTTAGGGGTCTTGGCCGGCGACCACTTAAAAAGTGCTTCGGACCTCGGTGTTCCGTTAGTCGGCGTTGGTCTTCTCTATCAAAAAGGTTATTTCCGCCAGTATTTGGACATCGAGGGCTGGCAGCAGGAGGTGTATCTCGAAAACGATTTCTGTAATATGCCGCTCGAGCTGGTTCGGGAAAGCGACGGCCGGCCGTTGACTATTAGCGTGGAATTACCGAACAGGGCTGTGCACGCACAGGTTTGGTCTGTTTCCGTAGGCAGGGTTAAATTGTATCTGTTGGACACTAACATACCGGCTAATTCCTCCACAGACTGTATGATTACCGCCAGTCTATATGGCGGCGACCTGGAAATGCGCATTCGCCAGGAGATTATGCTGGGCATCGGCGGCTTAAGGGCTTTGGCTGCGATAGGTATTAAACCTACCATTTGCCATATGAATGAGGGACACGCTGCTTTTATGACGCTCGAACGAATCCGGCAGTTACGAAACGACACGAATATGACCTTTGCTGAAGCTGTTGAAACTACCAAAGCCGGCAATGTTTTTACGATGCATACGCTTGTAAAAGCTGGTCTCGATGAATTTCCAGTTGAGCTAATCGACAAGTATTTTGCCAGCTTCCTTCCCGCTCTTGGGATAAGCAGAGAGCAGTTTCTGGCGCTGGGCAGAATTCTTCCCGATGACGCCGGAGAGTCATTTAAAATGCCGATTTTGGCATTACGCCTCAGCAGCTACATAAACGGCGTCAGCAAATTGCATGGGCAGGTATCACGCGAGGTGTGGTCGAGTCTTTGGTCTGCTGTTCCTGTTGGTGAAGTCCCCATAATCTCGATTACAAATGGCGTGCATATTAAAAGCTGGCTGTCGGAGGAAATGGATTCTTTATATCAAAGGTATCTTGGGCCGAATTGGGCTGATGAAGCTGTTAATACGTCGATTTGGAATGGCGTTGACCAGATTCCTGACGGGGAATTCTGGCAGGCACATCAGCAGTGCAAAAGCCGCCTGGTTGCTTTTGTACGTAACCGCCTTAAGGCCCAGATGAAATCCAGAGGCACTTACCATTCTGAATTGAACTGGGCGGAGGAGGTCCTCGATATTAAGGCGCTGACTATTGGTTTTGCCAGAAGATTTGTAAGCTATAAAAGGGGCAGTCTCTTGCTTAAAGACCCGCAACGCCTTATAAAGCTGCTTAATAACTCCGATAGACCTGCTCAGATTATTTTTGCGGGTAAGGCTCACCCCAGGGACACCGAAGGCAAGGAGGTAATGCGTCAGATTATTCACTTTGCATCAGAATATGGCCTCCAGCGACGCCTGATTTTTCTTGAGGATTATGATATTAATGTGGCCAGAATGTTAGTCCGCGGCGTGGATGTGTGGCTTAATAATCCTCGAAGACCTATGGAAGCCAGCGGAACAAGCGGTATGAAAGCGGCGATGAATGGTGTTTTGAATATGAGCACCCTGGATGGATGGTGGTGTGAGGGTTATAGACCGGATGGGGGCTGGGCTATCGGTGCAGAGCAGATTTACAACGACCTGGATTATCAGGATACGGTCGAGTCTCAGGCAATCTATAATCTTCTCGAAAACGAGGTTATTCCTTTATTTTACACCCGCTCAGCGGATGACCTGCCTCGGGCATGGATACACAGAGTCAAAAACTCCGTCAAATGGATAGCGCCGCGCTTCAACACCCACAGAATGGTTACTGAGTATACACAAAGGTTTTATAATCCCGCTGTGGCTAAATGGCACTATTTGACCGCCGAGGCTATGGCGAGAGTCAGGGTGCTTTCGACGTGGAAATCCAATATGAAAAAGGCCTGGCCCGAATTTGCCATTAAAGATGTCCAGATACAGGTTAATAATGGTGACGGTAGTGAGCAGCTCAATTTCAAGCAGCCCCAGCTTAAGGTCGGTTCGCAGTTGTCCATCAGCGCCCTGGTTAAGCTGCCTAAGGTTAGCCCGGATGACGTTTCAGTTGAGCTTTATCATGGGCCGGTAGATTCCCAGGGAAATATTAGAAACGGCTCATCTGTGAGAATGGCTTACAAAGAAACTACAGGCCAGGATGGCGAGCATTGGTTTGTTGGCTCGATGTCTTGCACAGAAACAGGCCGCCAGGGAGTGGCCGTGAGAGTTTTGCCCAGAAATGCCGACCTTGTTAACCCCTATGAGCTGGGCTTGATTCTCTGGGAAACAACGGATGACACGAACAGCAAATAAAAACTCCTCCGCCGCAGGCGGAAACGATATGCTGTTTTACTCTTTCTCTTTATTGCGCAGAAGCTCATAAACTCGTTTAGATGAGGTCGCCTTTTCAAGCTCTTGTTTGAATTCTTCGTCAAGCATTAGTCTGCTTATTTTAGCCAATGCCTGAATGTGTGGGCCGGTTTGGTTGACTGGTGACACCAGCAGAATAATGATTGTTACCGGTTTTCCGTCAACGCTTTCAAAATCAATTGGCTCCTTTGCTATTCCAATCGACATAACCAGTTCCTTGACGGCGTCGCATTTACCATGTGGCAGGGCGATTCTGGAGCCGATGCCGGTGCTGCGGGTTTGCTCACGCGCCAGAACCGCCTTCAAAACCGTCTCTTTGTTGAGCAGTAATCCGTTAGCGTCGAGCAAATCCACTAATTCTGTTATTACAGATTCCTTGTCTTTGCCTTCCAGCGGGACTTTAACACAACTTTGTTGCAGAATTTCTGTTAAGGTCATTTTTAATCGTCAAAATGGCTTACGCCATTGCGGCAGAATATACACTGCATTACTCTGAATATTTACATAAACCCACAATTATATCTGATTATCGGTTTAATCGCAACAACTTTGCAAAAAATTTGTGGCCGGTGCTCTCCAAAACCTGCCCGCTATACGCTATTTTCCCCTTTACTTACCTGCTATATCGGGCTAAAATAGCATCCTGTTTATATTATAATTATGTTCATAGACTATCAACTGTGAACCACGCCCGGTGAGTTTGGAGATTGGCTATGGAAAAGATAAAGCTCTATGATACCACCCTTCGCGATGGTATGCAGGCCGAAGGCGTCAGCTTTTCCCTCGAAGACAAGCTTTCAGTCGCCGGCTGCCTCGACGAGCTTGGCCTCGATTACATCGAAGGAGGTTTCGCCGCTTCCAATCCTAAGGAGATGCAGTTTTTTGCCGAAGTGGCCAAGCTGGGTCTGAAAAATTCCAAAATCGTGGCTTTCGGCAGCACCCGCAGGGCTGATACAACAGTTGAAAATGACGCCTCCCTTAATGTTATCCTTACCTGCAAAGCACGGGCGGCTGCTCTGGTCGGCAAAACCTGGGATATGCACGTTAAAACCGTCCTCGGCTGTTCGCTCGACGAGAACCTGCAGCTCTGCGCCGACTCCGTCGAGTATCTGAAAAAGCGAGGCATTGAGATTATTTTCGACGCCGAGCACTTTTACGACGGCTACAGGGAAAATAGCGAATACGCGATGAAGGTTCTCGCTGCTGCCGCCCAGGCCGGTGCCGACGTGCTGGTGCTTTGCGATACTAATGGCGGTTCGATGCCCGACCAGATTTACGAAATTACCAAAGCCGTCTGCGAAAAATTCTCTTCGCTCCCAATCGGCATCCACACCCACAATGACAGCGACTGTGCCGCCGCCAATGCCTTAGTTGCCGTCCGTGCCGGGGCCCGACACGTTCAGGGCACCATCAACGGCCTCGGCGAACGCTGCGGAAACGCTAATCTCTGCACCGTCATACCGAACCTCGTTTTCAAAATGGGTTTCGATTGCCTGGTCCCCGAAAAAATCAAAACGCTCACCGAGGTCTCGCGGTTCATTTTTGAGCTCGGCAACCTCAACCCCGTGATGAATATGCCCTATGTCGGCGAGAGTGCCTTCGCACACAAGGCAGGCCTCCACGTTGACGCCCTGCGAAAAGACAAACGCACTTATGAGCACATCGACCCTGCTCTCATTGGCAACGAACGTCGCTTTCTCATTTCCGAGCTTAGCGGCAAATCCAACGTTCTCGCTGAGCTTGAAAAAGCAGAAATCACACAGGACAAAAAACTGGCCAAAAAAATCCTCACCCGCGTTCAGGAGCTTGAGAACGAGGGCTATCAATTCGAAGCCGCAAATGCCTCCTTCGACCTGCTCGTAAAAAAGACCCTCGGCACTTATGAGCCTTCTTTCGAGCTTCTAAAATACTATGTCACCGTGGAAAGGCGAACCTCCGGCGAGATGGTCAACGAAGCCACGGTCAAGCTCAAGGTCGGCAACAAAGTCCAGCACGTCGTCGGCGAAGGCGATGGCCCCGTGAACGCCCTCGATGCCGCTCTGCGCAAAGCCCTCGAAAACCTCTATCCAGCCATCAGGGATATCCGCTTGATTGATTATAAAGTGCGTGTGGTCAACGCCAAAGCCGGCACCGCTGCCCGCGTCCGCGTAATTATCGAATCTCGCGACAAAACCTCAATCTGGGGCACAGTCGGCGTATCCGAGAACATCATCGAGGCCTCCTGGCTCGCCCTCGTTGACTCCGTCGAATACAAACTGCAAAAAGATACAAAATGACAACCCCGCCGTTTCAAAAAACTTTTTAGGAGGTAACATAATGGCAGATAAGAAAGCAGACCTCGCCGGTCCCGGCATCGGTGACTATGCCGAGCTAAAGAAAATCCTCCCGCAGGATTACAGCTCCCTGCTGTCCCCAAAGGAAACGCAAATTGCCACTTATGCCGTCAAAGACTATATCGAGCAAAATCTCTGCAAAGAGCTTAATTTAATTCGAGTAACGGTCCCTCTGATTGTTGATGTCGAAAGTGGCATCAATGACCTCCTTGACCGTGACGGCTCACGCACTCCAATCCAGTTTCATATCTCAAACGACCGCGACAAAAACCCGATCGACGCCCAGGTCGTCCAGGCCGCAACCAAATGGAAACGAATGGCCCTGAAGCAGTTCGGAATGGACGTTGGCGAAGGCCTGCTTACCGATATGCGTGCCGTCAGAAAGGACTACTTCCTCGACCACGACCACAGCGCCTATGTTGACCAGTGGGACTGGGAGCTTGCCATAACCGCCAAGCAGCGGAATCTGCGCTTTTTGAGAGAGGTTGTAGAGAAAATCTGGAAAGTCCTCAAAGGCGCCGAAGCCAGCGTCCAGAGGCTCTTCCCCCAGCTAAAGACCGATAAATACCCCAATCTGCCTGAGAAACTGACGTTTATTCACGCTGAGGACATACTCGACAGATACCCCGACCTGCCGCGAAAGGAACGCGAGACGGAAATTGCCAAAGAGCTGGGCGCAATTTTTATTTACGGCATCGGCTGGGTCCTCAAGGATGGCTACCCACACGAAATGAGGGCCGCTGACTATGATGACTGGGTAACAGAGACAACCTCCGACGATGGCAGACCGATGCACGGCCTGAACGGTGATATTCTTGTCTGGAACCCTGTAACGAAGCGCCGACACGAATTGACGAGTATGGGTATCCGCGTTGACGCCGACTCCCTCGAAAAGCAGCTCAAGCTCTCAGGCCAGCTTGATTTCCTCAAGTTCCCATACCATAAGGCAATCATAAATGGCCAAATCCCCCTCAGCATTGGCGGCGGCATCGGCCAGTCCCGGACCTTTATGCTACTGCTGAAAAAGGCTCACATCGGCGAAGTCTCCGCCACCGTCTGGCCAAAAATCCTAAAAGATATGTGCGGGAAAAAGAATATCCATATCATAGAATAACACATCTTTTGCGTTTTGAATTTGGTATTCGTTTCAGATTTAGGATTTTTCTTTAACCTGCAATCCCGGCTTCGCCGAGGCGAGCTATTTCTTGGCCTCTTCGCTGGCGAGCGGGACGTATTTGAACTTCTGCCCGCCCAGCGACACATCGACCATCAGACCCGTATCGGTCGTAACGAAGACTGCCATACCCGATTTGTAATTGGCTTTGGCTGCCGCACCAATGTTGGCGGCTACGCCAGTTACCTGCGCTGAGAACGTGTACTCCTCGGTCTTGAACACGTCTAAGTCATTTTTGTCCTTGAAGAATACTATTTCACGGAAGTACTCGCCCCCCAGCGAAAACCCCAGCGTTGCCTGCGACATACTGCAGTAGCCGACCTTTTTGCCCTGCTCATAGACTTCGCCTTGGCCGTAAGCGCCGCCGAACCAGAAGGCGCCTTTGAAAATCTTCGGCAGCACTGCATAGCCGTAGGATTTGTCAACGAATCGCTGTATCTCAGGGTCTTTCTCCTTGAATATCGCAATCGTCTCCTTTACCTCAGCCGACAAAACCGCCTTTGCCTCTGGCCTTTCCGGCGCCGTCGCGCAGCCGGCCGATACAATCGCTAAACACAAGCCCACCACACTTAATTTCGCCTTCATATTTGACTCCTTTCTTGTTTATCTCAACTTCGCCCGATGCACCTCTCACTTCTGTAAGTGCTATTTGATATTTTACCACCAAATCCAATATTGAAAAGTGAAAGATTCTCTATGGCCTCTGTAGCCAATTTAGAGCATATAACATAATGGAAAAGACACAGATTGACACTGATTTACACTGTTTATAACTCATTTCTCTGTGGTCTCTGTGGCTAAACTTCTTTTTGTTAGTGGTTTTTAGTATTGTGTCCTGAGTCGTCCGTCTTCTGATTCACAGTTGTATTTTAAAGCAGTCGTCCATAAAGCAGCAGTCGGTGTATGGGTATTTACCGTTGTTTGACTTTCCAAAGCAGGGCGTATTGCCTTCTGCTTTCTGGATGGAGTGGATAAGTTCGGTCTTTTTCATTTTGTTACCGCAGTTTATCCCGAGCGCTTTTGCTTTTTGTTTTATTTCGTTGATTTTCATAATCGCATCCCTTCGTTATTTTAACCTTGAAAGTTGCATATTATCCGGGATTTTCTAATCTGTCAACACCTCCAATTTCGTTTTTTCATCCATCTTCTGTCTGCCGTCATCCGTTGTCTGTCCTTTTTCCTTCGCCTCTTTCCCATCCACCGCACCGAGGCCGAGGAGGAAAAGTGTGGCGGGTTAGTTATCTTTCGGCTTCTTGTCTTTTTCTTCCACAGGTACGGGTTGTTCCTTTGGATTGGCTGCAAGGTATTCATTGATGAATCCGTCAACTCTATCTTTGACAGTATCACGGATATTTTTAACATTGTTACTGCCAACGCCCCCCGTGTCACCACTATTCCAAGTTGAAGCAAGACAAAATTTTGCTATGTCCCTTGCTAAAAAGACTTTTTGCTTTAATTCGAGTGATATACTAAATGCAGCAAATCCGATGTCTTCATTCACCACAATATTGACATTTACATAAAGAACTGGGTTCCCTAGTGTCGAAAGCCATTCTTGTTCAGAAAGAACCCTGATATCATTTTGGCGAAGACGCAACTCCACATCGGTTTTTAATTGTTGTGTTGTTAGACCATATTTCTCTACCTCCGGCTTAAGGTTTCCAACAAGAACATAAACACCTTGCAGACCCTTTAGAGTATCTCTTTCCTTAGGCATAAAAGTAACTTGTGGAGTGATTTGGGACTCCGTTTTATCGACCGCCCATATTACACTTACAAATATCCCCAATATCGCTGTCAAAATCCAATACTTTTTTGCTTTCATAACATTATCCCTTTTTCTGTATTTGAAGTTCCGCAAGTAATCACAGACAGCATTTTAGCGTTTGTGGCTTTACGAATCAAAGGAATTCTGGGGTAGTTTCTGGGGTAGATGTGGGGGAATTGATATGGTGAATCGAAGGAGAAAACTGGTATCCTGCGGGGCTTTGGGGCGGGGTTAGTTGGACGTGTATAAATACAGTATATTGCTTAGAAAAGAACGAGAATGTCCCTATGGGTATTTTCTGTGTTCTTGAAGGCTTGAAGAAGGTTTTGGGATAAATTTAATATATCATTTATACCAAGTCACCAAATACTGTATATGTGAAGTTACCCCGCAAGTGACTCGATTCAAAATATTCTTAAAAAATTTCGAAATTTAATGAACAAATCATTCTGCGGGGCGTAGAGCAAGCAGGATGAAAAGTCGGTTTCGGATTCAAGGGGGATATATGGGGTGTACCAAACCGGCATAAAATATCCAGAGATAAGGCAAGGAGATTTTACAAGGCAACAACAATAAGAAAAGTTTAGACATATTGTTATGACGTATGGACGAGTCTGCGGGGCATAAGTAGATAAGCTTTCAGACTCGTCTTTCTATTTATAGGAACGCCAGCAGATAGTGGGATTAGTGACAAAGTCACGGAAAGGAGAATAACAAAAATGGATTATAAAGTTAGTGAAAGGTTAGAGCAGACAAACGAGAATAGAAAATGGCCGTGGGATTGGCGGAATGAAGTATTGACCGAAACGGACTCTGCAAAAATTGTAAAGAATCTACCTTCGTATGCTCGTGCTGTCTATGATGCCGAATATAGGATATATACAAGTGGCCTACCTGAATCGTATAATCTGCACGAGGGTTTTGACAGATATTATGGAGTCGTTATGGATCACCTTCAGCAACAATGCGAGAAAACTCCAATTTCTCTGCAGCAGCAAGCATATCAGATTTGTGATGAGGCTTTCGAGCTAATTGAGTTTCTTAAGAAAACAACATTGCCACAAGTTTACCCGCCTGTGATTACTTCCGAGCCTCCTCCACCTGACTCTTTTAACGTTGCTGACCGATGGGATATACTTATGCGGAAGCTCGATATGTGCGTGAGTTCCGGCGAACAACAAGAAAAGCCATCAGAAACAGATTCTCCGCAGAGCAAAATTGGGTTTTTACAGGAATTAGTACCTAAAGAGCCAAGCGAATAGTGAATCGAGTCACGAATCTTTTTAAGCGATTTTGTGGCCTAAGTGAAAAGCGATTTGGAAAAGGAGGGATTTCCATTTACGATTTACAATTGACGATTTACGATTGCACTGTTGAGATTGCCACGGCCTTCGGCCTCGCAATGACCCCACTAGAGTAAACGACACTCTAAACAATGGGGCAGGCAAAGTGCGTCGCCGAAACGGCAACTCCGGCTCCCCTGCTGCATAGCCAAAAGGGTGAGCTTCTCGGGGATAAACTGTCAAGATGGCGGGATGGGTTTTTGTTTTTGTGCCAAAATGTGCGTTTCCGGCGGAATGGAATACAAAGCGGTTCCTTGGAATCGCAATTTTTGCATTACATAATTATTTGTTAATAAGACAGTTAAGACTAAAGAAACCAAAATGAGCCGGTGTGTATTAAAAGCTGGTATATTTTTTGCATATTTGATATAAATACGAAAGTTCAGGGGGGAGGTAGTTTTGAATTTTGAGTTGAAATAAATTAGGTAAGAAGGGAAGCAATTATGGCAGCTAAAGAGTTGAAATTCGAATCTGATGCAAGGTCTGCCCTGCTGGCAGGGGTGGAAAAATTAGCAGCGGCAGTCAAATCAACACTTGGGCCGAGAGGCCGAAACGCCATCTTAGATAAAGGATGGGGCGGACCAACGGTAACCAAAGACGGCGTAACGGTGGCTGAAGAAATCGAACTTATAGACAAGGGCGAAAACCTCGGGGCGAAATTAGTAAAAGAGGCAGCAAGCAAAACCTCAAAAGTAGCGGGCGACGGGACAACAACAGCGACGGTGTTAGCAGAAGCAATGTTCAAAGAGGCATACCGGAACTTAGCGGCTGGTGCGGATGCGATGTCACTGGCGCGCGGTATGCAAAAATGCGCCAAAGCGGTAATCGAAAAGCTCAGAACGCTGGCGAAGCCGATAGATGTTACCAAAGCAGATGACATAATCAATATCGCTTCGGTGTCAGCGAATAACGATATAGAAATCGGAAAGATTATGGCCGAGGCGTTCCAGCAGGTCGGCAAGGACGGGGTGATTACCGTTGAAGAAGGCAAAAGTCTGGCTACAACCGTTGACTTCGTCGAAGGTATGCAGTTCGACCGGGGTTATCTTTCGCCACATTTCGTAACCAATGCGGAAGATATGGTCTGCGAACTGGAGAAGCCATACATATTGGTTTACGAAGACAAGATAAGCAATGTGGCCAAACTTGTGCCGCTGCTTGAAAAGATTGCGAGGAGCAAAAGGCCTTTGCTGATTATCGCAGAAGATGTTGAGGGCGAAGCATTGGCCACGCTGGTAGTTAATAAACTAAAGGGGATACTGCAGGTTGCGGCGGTGAAGGCGCCAGGCTACGGTGACCGGAGAAAAGCAATGCTGGAGGACATCGCGACGCTGACAGGAGCAGAGCCGATTTTCAAGGACCTGGGAATCGAAATGGAAAATATCAGCGTCAAGCAGTTAGGGCAGGCCAAGAAAGTAACCATCGATAACGACAATACAATCATTGTGGAAGGGGCCGGCAGCAAGGAAGCAATCGGCGGCAGAATCAAGCAAATCCAGAGCGAAATAGAAACGACAACCAGCGATTATGACCGTGAGAAGCTGCAGGAACGATTAGCCAAGCTGACGGGAGGCGTTGCTCAAATCAATGTTGGAGCGGCAAGCGAAGCGGAAATGAAAGAAATAAAGGCACGGATGGAAGATGCGCTTCATGCGACGAGGGCGGCGATTGAAGAGGGCGTTGTGCCCGGCGGAGGGGTAGCCCTTATCCGGTGTATCGATGCAGTTAAGAAATTAAAACTCGAAGGCGATGAACAAACGGGAGTCGATATAGTGTCAAAGGCACTTACAATGCCTTGCTACTGGATTGCCGCCAACGCCGGGGCAACGGCGAACCTGGTAGTTAATAAAGTCATCGAAGGCAAAGAGGGTTTCGGGTATAACGCCGACACAGACACATACGAAGACCTGCTTAAAAGCGGCATCGTTGACCCTGCAAAGGTAACGCGCATCGCTTTGGAAAACGCCGTGAGTATAGCCGTGCTGCTGCTGACCACCGACTGCCTTGTTACCGAGAAACCCAAAGAAAAAGAGCAAATGCCTCCTGGCGGGCCCGGTGGTGGTTACGGTGGCGGTTATGGCGGCGATATGGATATGATGTAAAGTAAGAAAAAGCAAAAGTGGCTGGGCCACAGGTGGGAAAATAATTTTGACTAAGGAGATAGCTATGAAACTGAGACCTCTGGATGACAGAATAGTAATAGAACAATCAGAGGCGGAAGAAAAAACCGCCGGCGGTATCATTCTGCCGGATACGGCGAAAGAAAAACCGCAAATCGGAAAAGTAGCAGCCATCGGGCCAGGCAAGCTGCTCGATGACGGCAAACGAAGCAAAATGAGCGTAAAGAAAAATGATGAGGTCATCTACGCCAAATACATAGGAAGCGAAGTCGAAATTGACGGAGAGAAATTCGTAGTTCTGCATGAAAGCGATGTTCTGGGAATTATTGAAAAGTGAACAAGGGAAAAGTTTATAAGGGATAATAAAAAATGGCAAAGCAATTAATGTTCGATGATACGGCACGGGCGCATCTTAAAGACGGGCTGTCACAATTGGTGGAGGCGGTGAAAGTTACGTTAGGCCCGACGGGCAGGAACGTCATCCTGCAAAAAAGCTGGGGCTCGCCGAAAGTAACGAAGGACGGCGTGACGGTCAGCAAAGAGATTGAGCTGCCGGAGCCGTTTAAGAATATGGGGGCAAAGATGGTGAACCAGGTGGCCAACAAGACCTCGGACGAAGTGGGCGACGGGACAACAACTTCAACGGTTCTGGCGGAAGCAATTTATGCGGAGGGGCTAAAGCATGTCACTGTCGGCGCAAATCCTATAGCCATTCAGAGGGGAATCAACAAAGCCACCGAAGCTGTCACGAAATTTATCGAATCGGTGAGCGTGCCGATAAAAGGGCACAGCGATATTGCAAAAGTGGCAGCTATCAGCGCAAACAACAATCCGCAGGTCGGAGAAATTTTAGCTGATGCGATAGATAAGGTCGGCAAGGAAGGCGTCATCGAGGTCGAGGAAGGCAAGGGGATGGAAAACGAGCTGACCGTTGTCGAAGGTATGCAGTTCGACAAGGGCTATATATCCCCATACTTTATGACTAATCCCGAGACGCTGGAAGCTATTCTTGAAGACGCCTATATACTGCTGCACGAAAAGAAAATATCCAATATTCGCGAGATTATACCGCTGCTCGAGAAGATTGCGCAGGTTGCCAAGCCGCTGTTGATTGTTGCAGAGGACGTTGAGGGCGAAGCTCTGGCGGCATTAGTAATTAATCGTCTGCAAGGAGTATTGAAGGCCTGCGCCGTCAAAGCACCCGGATTCGGCGACCGCAGGAAAGCGATGTTAGCCGACATAAGCGTCCTGACAGGCGGAGAGGTAATTACGGAAGATTTGGGGATTAAGCTCGAAAAAATCGAGCTTTCACAATTAGGACAGGCCAAGAAAATCATTATAGGCAAGGAAACAACCACGATAATCGAGGGGGCCGGCAAGAAGCAAGATATAAATTCCCGCTGCGACCAAATTCGCAACCAAATCGAAAAGACAACCAGCAACTACGACCGTGAAAAGCTGCAGGAGCGGCTTGCGAAACTGAGCGGCGGAGTTGCTATTATCAAGGCCGGCGCCGCAACGGAAACAGAAATGAAGGAACGCAAAGACCTTCTCGAAGATGCGCTTCATGCAACAAGGGCAGCAACGGAAGAAGGCGTTGTCGCAGGCGGCGGCGTTGTGTTCCTTCGTGCTATCAGCGAGGTGAAAAAAGCCAGAGCAAAAGCCAAAGGCGACGAGAAAATCGGCTTCGATATTGTAAGTAATGCTCTTAAGGCGCCGACAAGACAGATAGCCGACAACTCCGGCGACAAGGGCGATGTGATTGTCGCAGTCCTTCTGGAGAAATTAGAAAAGGATGAAAATGTCGGCTACGACGCTAACACCGGCCAGTTCGTCAATATGTTCAAAGCCGGCATTGTTGACCCTGCAAAAGTCGCCAGAACCGCTTTGCAAAGCGCCGCTTCCATAGCAGGACTGATGCTAACGACCAACGTGCTGGTAACCGATTTAAAAGATAAAGACGAAGAGCCGATACCGGGAGCGGTAAGATAAAATCTGAATATCGAAATCCGACCCAGCTTCGCCTACGGCTGCGCCGAGGCGAGAATACGAAACAATCTTTAATTAACGTCGAACATCAAACGTCGAACACCGAACTTTGAATAGGGAAAAGCAAAACTTCGATGTTGGACGTTCAGCGTTCGATGTTGGAAGTTAAATTTAAAGATGGCCAAACGAGACTATTATGAAGTTCTGGGGGTAGGCAAGAACGCCTCCGCCGATGAGATTAAGCGCGCATACCGACGTATGGCGATGAAGTATCATCCGGACAAGAACCCGGATAATAAAGAGGAAGCCGAGACCAAATTCAAGGAATGCGCCGAGGCCTACGAAGTCTTAAACGACCCCGATAAGCGCCAGCGATACGACCAGTTCGGCCACGAAGGTCTCCGCGGAGCGGGTGTGCGGGATTTCTCGCATATGAAGTGGCAGGATATCGGCAGTGTCTTCGAAGATATCTTTGGCTTCGATGATTTTCTCGGCGGCATCTTCGGCAGCGGTGGCAGAAGAGGTGGGCGGGCCGGTCCAGCTCACGGCTATGACCTTGAGACCTCCGTGGAGCTGACTCTTAACGATATCGTCAAGGGTGTTGAGAAGACCATCGAGTTTACGCGGCAGGATATATGCCAAGAATGCGGCGGCACAGGTAGCGCCAAGGGGACAAGCCCCGGACGCTGTCCTATGTGCGGCGGTAGCGGCCAGGTGGCAAGCGGAGGCGGCTTTTTCCAGATGGTCTCGACCTGCCGGCAATGCGGCGGCAGCGGTGAAGTTATTACCAACCCCTGTAAAAAATGCAGGGG
>Ga0187886_1000998_pt1 | contig 28380 bp, 21 predicted proteins | sample June2016WEW_20_1_FD_133001 | JGI IMG/M metagenome (GOLD analysis project Ga0187886, IMG submission 133001) | Peatland microbial communities from SPRUCE experiment site at the Marcell Experimental Forest, Minnesota, USA - June2016WEW_20_150 | ecosystem: Environmental > Terrestrial > Soil >...
ACCTAATAAGCAACCACTGAGCCCTGCCCTTGCAGGGCTTTTTTTATTATTTTTGGTATGGAAACTCATACCATGTCTGGAATGGAGAATTGGCTTAACAACACCAGATCCAAAAGCCGAAAAAGCGTGTTCATAAATACCAACAACACGATATTCCGAATACCTATTATTTCTTGCAATATTTTGTTAAGCTTTTTTTCAAGGTAGTGGATGCCCAAAAAATCCTTGTTTTTGTTGCTATTGAGGGAACTACTGCTGGACGCCATGGCTTGCCAGAAATATTTTTTCCACATAAATGGAATTTGGCAGGAAAATAAATTAAAGAAATTGAATATTAAGAAATTACGAACAATCTTTAGACGTGCATGCAGTCCAATTCGGTGGATCATGACCGGGGTTGGGTTGCGTTTTGGTTTCATCAATAATGATTAAATTATGGGGAGAGCGAAAAATATAATGAGAAAAAAGAACGGTTTCCTACGGGCCAAAATCTTGCCATCTCTCTTGATCCTGGTATTCCTGTTCACGACGGGAGGTGGCCTGATCAACACAGTCCCTGCTGCTGCCTCTCCCGGCACCCAGGCTGTCGCTGATTCCGGCCAGGCATCAGGATCAGGTGCCGCTCTCCCCGGCTCTCAACCTGTTACCGCCTCTCCCGTGCAAAAAGTGGAGGGCGCCGCTCTCCACGACATAGAACTTCCAGGCGGGTCTGCTCTTCCTAGCTTAACTGTCGCCACAACTGCTCCCGCCTCTACCAATGTCACCCCGGCCTTCACCGACGTCCCCCAGAACGACCCCAACTTCCTCTACATCAAATACCTCTCCAACCGCCACCTGGTTGCAGGTTACCCCGACGGCACCTTCCACCCTGATTCCGGCCTGACCAGGGCCGAGGCCGCCACCCTTCTGGTGAAGGTGGCTGCCCTAAAGCCAGTATCCGGCCGCACACCCTTTTCCGATGTGTCCCCCGGTTACTGGGCCTCCGGCAATATCGCCGCCGCCTCAGTTGCCGGTCTGGTGTATGGCTATCCGAACGGTACCTTCCATCCCCGCGCCGTTCTTACCCGGGCGGAGGGAGCCGCCCTCTTCACCAACCTGATCAAGCAACCTAACCAGGCCACCCTGCCCTCCCCGAACGATTTCCTGACCCGCAGCGATCTCGCCAGCATGCTGGGAGTGATCCTGACCGAGAATCCCGACTACGACCAGGCAACCCTCACCGGCACCCTGAAACCCCTAACCGGCACTGTGCAAATAACCGCATCCGGAACCACCGCTCCCACCACCATCACGGCAACGACCCCGATCGCCGAAGGCGACACCATCACCACCGGAGCCAATAGCTCCGCCGAGATCGACTTCCCGGACGGATCCAGCCTGCTCATCAAGGAGAACTCCGTCCTCACCGTCAAGAAGATGCAGGGCAAATCCCGCCTGAAGGCGGACGGCACCGCCGGCACAGCCATCGCCTGGCTGGAGCTGGGCATGACCCAGGGCCAGATGTTCGGCGCTCTGGCCTCCACCTACGAGAAGCCCGCGGCCAAACCCATCTCACTCCATGGCCTGCGCCAGGCGATCAACCTGGCCGACGATGAGACCAATACCAGCACCAGTCTCCCCTGGTACCAGGCCAGCGCCGGCGAGCAGGTGCAGGTGCAGGTCGACATGCCCTGGGGCGTCGCCGGCATCGAAGGCACCATCTGGCAGATCACCATCACCCTGCAGGGCACTACTGTCAGCACCGCCGACGGCCATGTCCAGGTCACCAGCAACAGCGGCCAGTCCGTCCAGGTGACGGCCGGTTTCCAGGCATCCCTCACCAGTTCTAACGCTGCCCCGACGGCCCCGATCACCATGACCAGCCCGGAGTTCGACAGTTGGCAGGCGGTGCAGGACTGGGTGCAGCAGACGGCTGCCGCCATCCAGGCCCAGATCGACCCTGCATCCACCACCGTCGCCGACGCCATCGTGAACGCCGTGACCAGCGCTGAAAACGGCATGACCCCACCGCCGGTCCCGGCTCCCACCATCCCTAGTTCCACGCCCAGCAACAGCGTGGCTCCGGACACCGACGACACCCTGAGCGCTCTTGAAGTCAACGGGACGCCGGTGGCCAGCTTCGCCCCGGCCACCCTTGCCTACAATGTGACACTTCCGGCCGGCACGACCACCGTCCCGACCGTGAGCGCCACCGTCAACGACCCCAAGGCCAGCGAGGCGATCACCCAGGCGGCCAGCGTCACCGGATCGGCCACGGTGCTGGTCACCGCCCAGGACCCGGCGGTTAGCCAGAGCTACATCATCAACTTTAGCGTGGCTCCAGACACCGACGATACCCTGAGCGCTCTTGAAGTCAACGGGACGCCGGCGGCCAGCTTCGCCCCGGCCACCCTTGCCTACAATGTGACTCTTCCGGCCGGCACGACCACCCTTCCGGTCGTAACCGCTACAACCAATGACACCAATGCCACCGCCGTGATCACCCAGGCGGCCAGCGTCACCGGATCGGCCACGGTGCTGGTCACCGCCCAGGACCCGGCGGTCAGCCAGAGCTACACCATCAACTTCAGCGTGGCGGACACCACCCCGGCTCCGGTCCAGAACTCCAGCATCAGCCCTACCACGGCCACCTTCGACCTGAACACCGCTGGTGCGGACTACACTGACCTGCCGGTGACCCTGACCCTGAACGGGAACACCCTCGTGGATGTCAAGAACGGCGGCGCAACGCTGACCCAGAACTCCGACTACACCGTCTCCGGCAGCACCGTGACCATCCTGAAGAGCTACCTGGCGACCCAGAGCGTGGGCACGACCACCCTGACCTTCGACTTCAGCGCCGGTGATTCATCGACCCTGGCCGTCACCGTGGAGGACATCCTAGTCAACTTTGATGCCGGTACGTACAGCATCGGTAATGCGGTTACAATAACTGTCGATGACAGCGGCCAGCAAACTCAAACCGTGACTGCAAGGGTCCGTTCATCCGTTACAGACCCACAAGGTGTTTCGGTGACGTTGACCGAAGCCGGTCCTGGAGTTTACACCGGATACATCTTAATCGGATCCGCCAGTATCCCGAATGCTGTACCGCCGACGCTTGGGGCGGGGCCAGGTGAAACCATCACGGGGGTCTATGTGGACTCCAATAATCAGACAAGAAACTGCTCGGCACAGATCGCCAGTTTGACGAGTGACTCGGCGCGGTTCGTACTGACCTGGGGTGCAACGCCGTATGATCTTGATTCCCACCTCGATGTCTGTGATGCTTCTGGAAGACTATTGTCCGAGGTGTTTTATGCCCACAAAAGGTACAATACTGCGACTCTCGATCTCGACGTGACAGCCGGTTACGGCCCGGAAACAGTGACCATCAGCGCGTTGAATCCGAATTATATCTATCGCTACTGGGTTCACAATTATTCGAACTATTGGAGTACGAGTAACGAACTGGCCAACTCATCTGCAAAAGTATTGGTATACCTGGGAGGGAACCTCACGCAGACGTATACGGTGCTGCAGGGAAATGGCTCCACCTGGTCGGTATTTGAGCTGAATGGGGCCACGAAGCAAATCACAGACTCCAATTACATCACCGATCTGGACGAGACCCTCAACTTCACCGGCGGCAGCTTGCCTGACGCCACCGAGGGCGCTTCCTACAACAGCGGCGCTATCACCAGCTACGTCTACGCTAGCAGCAACTCTGGTGCAGGCACAGGTTATATTTACTACGACGTCAGCGGCCTGCCCAACGGCCTCAGCTTCGACCCGGGCACCAACGAGATCACCGGCACTCCGGTGTCCGGCGACGCCAGCAGCAGTCCGTACACCCTCAGCTTCACCGTCCAAGACGGTGTGGCCGATACCTTAGCTACTTGTTCTCTACCCCTGCATGTGAATGTGGTGGGTGCCCAGAACTCCACCATCAGCCCGACCACGGCCACCTTCGACCTGAACGTGAGCGATGCCGTCTACAACACCGACGTCGTGGTGAATATGACCCTGAACGGCAACACCCTCGTGGATGTCAAGAACGGCGGCGCCACCCTGACCCAGGATACCGACTATACCGTATCCGGCGGCGCCGTGACCATCCTGAAGAGCTACCTGGCGACCCAGAGCGTGGGCACCACCACTCTGACCTTCGACTTCAGCGCCGGAACGGCACAAACCCTTGCAATTAGCGTGATCGATATCATGGCAACGGCTAACTCATATTCTTTCGATACAGGTAACGGTGGCTGGAAAGTTATCAGTTTGCCCGACAACGGACCTTATGATTCCGGCCATATAATATCTGGCCCACTTGACGCGCCGTTTGAGAGTAGCGGGGGCAACCCGGATGGATTCATAGAATCTAACGATCTGGATGGAAACACCAACTACTGGCAAGCACCACCAGCTTTTGTATCAGCAGTACAGAACTCGTATGGCGGAACGCTAGGTTTTGACATCGACGTGCTAACCAGCGGCGGATGGTGGGAAAACGATGCGGATCTAGTATTATGCGGGCAGGGTATGACCCTGGTCTATGACCTGCCAGAACCGACTCCGATCAATGTATGGTACCATCAGACGGTTTCATTGAATGAATTGGCAGGCTGGAAAAAGGACTCTCCAAATGGGCAGCCTCCTACCAAGCAGGAATTTCAAAATATGTTAAACACGCTCAACGATGTTTTTATTCGAGCTGAATTTGTCTATGGGGCTGATACTGAAGGCCTGGATAATGTAACGGTAACCACGGCGCTCCAGAATTCCAGCATTAGCCCGACAACAGACATTTTCGACCTGAACGTCGCAGACAGTGTCTACAATACCGATTTGCCGGTGACCCTGACCCTGAACGGGAATGGCTTCGTTAACGTCAAGAACGGCGCCAGTATCCTGAATAGCGGTACTGATTACACCGTCTCAGGCAACACTGTTACCATATTGAAGAACAACTACCTGGCCACCCAGGGCGTGGGCACCACCATGCTGACCTTCGACTTTAGCGCCGGCAGTCCAGCGACTTTAGCCGTCACCGTGGAGGATACTACTACCGTGCCGGCCACCACCATCACAAGCATCAACGCTGTCAACGGCACCCTGACTGTGACCCTGAGCGCGCCTCCCAACGGCGGCGGCAACGTGAGCGACTTCACCGTGACCCAGTCCATCGACGGGGCGGCAGCCATCACCATCAACCCTAGCATCAACACCGGTTACACCAGTGGCGACGTAGTGACGCTGAACGTGCCCCAGGTGGCTCCTACAGCCTCTGACCAGAGCGTGATCGACAATGTCAGCTACCTGGGCGGGGCGGCGGTGGCTGCTCCCTTCACCGTACCGGCCATCACATCCACCGACGACACCCTGAGCAACCTGACGGTGGATCAGGGCACGCTCACGCCGGTCTTTGCCGTGAGCACCCTGAACTACACCGACAGCGTGACCGGCAGTGTCTACGGCAGTGTTTACAGCATCACGGTCACCCCGACGGCCGACGAGAGTCACGCCAGCATCACCGTCAACGGGTCGGGGGTCGTCAGCGGCCAGCCTCAGACGATCGACCTGAGCGTTGGTTTTAATCCTATCACCATTGTGGTCACCGCCCAGGACGGTATCACAAAAAAGACCTACCAACTGATAGTGGAGGCATGAGTTCGGTACCGGAGTGGACAAGGGGGTATAGAAGGATTGCCATAGCGGGACACTATCCCAAAGGGACGTCAACGGTTGCGCTGTGCGCAATCGCTTTCTTTTATCAGAGCATTCCGAAGGCGAATCTGATGATCATCAGGCAGATGATCCCACAGAGAACGGTGAGGAAGATGTTCTTGAACCTGCGCTGCCACGATCACGGTCGGTACTGCTGCCAGCAGGTAGATATTATTGAGTCGCAGGGCCAGGTTTCCATTCTGCAGCAGAACACTCGGCACGAGAAGAGCGGACAGAGCAGCGACCGGAACGAACTCCAGCCAGCGCCGGAAACCTTAACGGCTCAAAGCCTTCCATCGCAGCAGGCTCTTTGTCAATGCAGAAGAAGTCTTCAGCATATATCTTACCCCTTGTAAACATCTCCCCTTGGCCCTATGGTATCACATCTACCAGCAGAAGTTTATGAATGTGCTTGGTCCAGATCCACCACACAGGCGCTTGATTTCTCGGCAATAAATGTTTATACTATGTATAAACGAAGGGGGTGTTATTATGCAGCCTCGTGTGCAAAAGTGGGGCAACAGCCTGGGGGTTCGTATCCCCTTATCGCTTGCCCAAAAAGCCGGCCTCAAGGAAGGTGTCCCCATTGATCTGCAAGCTGATGACAATATGCTGATTATCCGACGCAGACAATATACTCTGGAACAATTATTGGCCCAGGTTTCTCCCGACAATGTTCATGGCGAAATAAAAACCGGGTCTCCGGTAGGACGGGAAGCATGGTAGAAGAAGCACACGACTATTTTCCTGAGCGCGGTGATATTGTCTGGCTCCAGTTTGATCCCCAAGTTGGACACGAGCAAGCCGGCAGAGGCCCGGCGCTGGTAGTCTCGCCACAATCCTATAACAGCAAAGTGGGCCTGGCGCTTCTCTGCCCCATTACTGCAAAGATCAAAGGCTATCCTTTTGAGGTGGAGATACCAGTTGGTATGCAGGTTACAGGAGCGATACTGGCTGACCAGGTGAAAAGTCTTGATTGGCGGGTGAGGGAGGCACAATTTGTCTGCAAGGCTCCGGTCGGAGTCGTTGCAGAGGTTCAGGCCAAGATGCAGGTTTTGATATTTTAAGAAAGCCTGCAGCATATGTCAAACAACAGTGCAAGTAATAAGCACCCCGTTTTTTTTAAGGGTGCTTATTTTGCTGGTCATTGGATAGGCTTCTGTGGGTTATGTTAATGCGATAAAACCACCGTTCCATCGTTGCTCCAGTCGACCTTCAATCCGAAGGATTCCGATAGCAACCGCAGGGGCACCATCACCCGGCCATCTACCAGCTTGGCGCCGGCGTCGGGAACCTGTACCGGGCTGCCGTTCACGTAAAACTGCTGCGAACCGACCTGGATGCTGATCTTCTTGCCGCTGCCGTTCAACTGTACTGTTCTGGCGGAAGCGTCCCAGGAGACCTGGACACCCAACAACTCGGAGAGCGCTCTGATCGGCGCCAATATTCTCCCGTCGAAGATGGCGGGAGCGGTGTCAAGGGAGACGGACTTGCCGTCCAGTGTCACGTTGATCGATTGCCAGGCGGGCACGTAGATCTCCTGGCTGGTGCGGGAGATAACGTTGCCCTGGGCGTCCAGCGCCCGCGCCTCGAGGGTGGACTGGCCGCCCTTGGACGGGAACCGGCACGTTGCTTCCCAGGGGATGCTGGTTGTTCTGGCTATAAAGCGTCCGTCCAGGTAATACTCCACCGCAGCCACCTGCCCCTCTTCATCGTTGATGTTCGTCGCCAGGTCGCAGACCTCCGATGGCAGGGCATCCAGCGGACGGTACCGGAAGGGAGCGGCGCCGTTGTATTGTTCGAGGTAATAGGGGCTGCTGATCGCCGCCTTGTAAGCTTCGAACATGGTATTGTTGTCAGCGGCGGAATAGAAACTGAAATCCTTGGGGACGCTGGTGTTGAAATAGAAGATCGCTTTTATCCGGGGATACATCAACGGCAGATAGCCGTATAGCCTTTCCAGGGTATTGGCGCCCCAGTCCGATACATCCAGGTAGGGATTGCGGTTTGCCCAGGCCACGCCGGTTTCCGAGATCATGACCGGTTTCCGGGCGGCGTATTCTTCGTAGATCTTCTGGAATTTTAGCAAGGGGTTGGCGTGGCGTCCCTGGTGAAAGTTCTGCTGCACCCACTTCAGGCTGTCGTTTTGGGGATTGCCTACAAAGTAATAGTCAGCATAGCCATTGATCCCGACCCAGTCTACATACTCATCCCCGGGATAGTACCGGTCGAGGTCCTGGTCGGGGACAAAATTTGGCGACCAGACCATGGCGACATTTGGCGCTGTCTGTTTCATGATGCTCGAGACCAGGCGAAATTTGGACACATAGAGATCCGGCTGCTGGCCCCAGGCCACCCAGTCGCCGTTCATCTCGCCGCCGAAGCGCAGGAATACCGGCCCCCCGAAGTCTCTCAGCACGGCGGCCATTGCTTGGACGGAGTCTTCCTGAATCGCTTCCAGACCGGCTGAGGGTTCCCAGGAGACCTGCAGCGCCAGGTTGTTGCTTTTGGCAAAACTAAGTATGACGTCGGGGATCTGTTCACCGCTCCTGGCATAGGCTAGCACTGCGGAGTAGTTCCGTCCATAGACATCTTTGACATTATCTGTGCCGGACAGGCGGGGGTCCTTGTCGACAGTGGCGCCGAGGATGGCGCCGTAGGCCGGTTCAAACTTGCCGAGGGCCGGCGCCGCCGTCAGTCCGGCGGTCGGTTCTTTTAAAAACAGCTGCATGGCGAGAGGCGCTTCCGCCTGACAATCAGCACTGGCAACCAGGAAGCAAATAAAGAAAATCAGTGTGGACATGAGGCGTTTCCAAGGACGGTTGATGAGTCATTCCTCCAGACCATTAACAGATGATTGATCATAGCTCTTCAATATTTTTCTAGAAGTTCCTGCCCAGTCATCATAAAACTGACAGGGAAGTCGCCTCTCTGCCAGTAGCCAGCGCTCTATGGCTGCCAGCGGGACAGCGCAGTGTTCAGGGCTGAGTTCAGAAATTGGTCAGTATTACCAGGGGCTTAACATAAGCTTAACATAAGCAAAATACTATCTTAACAACAAACTGGTAATTTACTAAGTAAAGGATAAATTTTTTAAACTATTTAGGGGGTGCTTTATTGTTGTTTGGAGGTAAGAAAAGATTGGCACTGGCTTTATCAGTTCTTTTAGCAGGCAGCGTGCTGTTGGCCGGGTGTAGTCCCCAGCAGAGCCAGACAAGCCCTGCGCCGGGCAACGGCAGTATTTCCGGAAGCATCACCGCGGCCGGCTCCTCGGCGTTACAGCCGTTGGTCGATCAGGCGGCAAAGCAGTTCATGGACAAGAACCCCAATGCGAAGATCAGCGTGCAGGCCGGCGGCAGCGGCACCGGTTTAACCCAGATCGCGGCGGGCAGCATCGATATCGGCGACTCGGATCTCTTCGCCGCTGAGAAGCTGGATGCCAGCAAGGCGGCTGCATTGGTCGACCATAAGGTGTGCGTGGTGGGTTTCGCCACCGTGGTCAATCCCAGCGTTACGGTTGATAATGTTACCAAAGACCAGTTGAAGGGGATCTTCACCGGAAAGATCACCAACTGGAAAGACGTGGGCGGCAACGACCAGAAGATCACCGTCATCAACCGGCCGAGCAGTTCCGGCACCAGGGCCACCTTCAAGAAATACGCCCTTGACGGCTTGAACGAGGCCCAGGGCCTGGCGTTGACCGAGGACAGCTCCGGCGCCGTGTCCAAGGCTGTCGGCGATACACCGGGCGCGATCAGCTATCTGGCGCTCTCCTATACGAGTACCAATACCACCACCCTGAAGCTATTGAAGCTGGACGGCGTCGATCCAACCAATGACAACATCGCCAGCGGCAAATATCCGATCTGGTCCTACGAGCATATGTATACCAAGGGAGAGCCCCAGGGCCTGACCAAGGCCTTCATCGACTACATCACGAGCGACGAGGCCAAACCGTTGATCCAGAAGCTCGGCTATATTGTAAGCTCTGACATGAAGGTATCACGGGACAAGTAATATCTGAAATAAGCTGCATTAAAAAGGCCGGATTGCTGGCGAATCCGGCCTTTTTAGCATCCCTTACCAGGGAAGCCAGGCCTCTTTACGTGAGCTTAACTTGTCGTCGGTGTCAACATGGATTATATTTTAAGTAGTAAACCGGTATGGAAAACTTGATGTTGGGGAGATCGGGCAACCAGTGGTAAACGTCAATATCTCGAATAGGATCGGTAAGTATACCACTTTTTTATGCGCTGTCCTGATCATTACGATCACCATCGCGATCATCGCCCTGATCGCCTTTAAGGGCCTATCCACCTTTACCAGGGACGGCGTTTCCCTCAGGAGCTTTCTGTTCACTACCAATTGGAACCCTGACGCCACAGCCTCCGAGGGGGGCCCTTTTGTGGGAGCGCTGCCTTTTATTGCCGGCTCCGTGGCGGTCTCACTCCTGGCTCTGTTGTTCAGCGCCCCCTTCGGGATCGGGATAGCCATCTTCATGTCGGAGATCTCCGCCGGTTGGGGCCGCCGGATCATGCAGCCGGTGATCGAGCTGTTTGTGGGCATCCCCTCGGTGGTGTACGGCTGGATCGGCCTGAGCGTGCTGGTTCCCTTTATCAGAAACCATATCGGGGGGATGGGGTTCAGCCTGCTGGCCGGCTCTATCGTCCTGGCGATCATGATCTTTCCAACCCTGGCCAGTGTCTCCACGGACAGCTTTAACGCCAATCCGGCCGATATCAGGGAAGCCTCGCTGGCCCTGGGAGTGACGCACTGGCAGACGATCTTCATGGTCATGTTTCCGGCGGCCATGCCGGGGGTGCTGACGGCGATCGTGCTGGCCTTGGCCCGGGCTTTCGGGGAGGCCCTGGCGGTGCAGATGGTCATCGGCAACGCCATCAGGCTGCCCACCGCCCTGCTCAGCCCCATGCATACCATGACCAGCATCATTACCATGGAGATGAGCAATACCGTGATGGGCACCGTCTCCAACGACGTCCTCTGGTCGATCGCTTTCATCCTGCTACTCATCTCATTCACTTTTATCATGCTGATCCGGACTATCAACAGGGGGAGGGCGGTGCGATGATCACTCCCCGCAATTCCGACCGGATTGCCGCGGTCATTTTCTACCTGATCGCCTTCCTGGTATCGGCGTTGCTGGCGGCCCTGATCGGCTATATCCTGTGGCAGGGCCTGCGGGTGATCAACTGGCACTTCCTGATCAGCCCGCCCAGTTTTGAGGCTGGCGGCGGGATCGGGCCGGAGATATTCAACTCCCTGATGCTGCTGGTTTTGACCATGATCCTGACCGTTCCCCTGGGATTGGGCGTGGGCATCTACCTATCAGAATTTGCTGGAGATAACCAGGTGACCAGGATGATCCGGATCTGCATCGAAACACTGGCCTCGCTGCCTTCGATCGTGATCGGCATTTTCGGGCTGCTGCTGTTTGTGACCATCTTGAAATGGGGTTTTTCCATCCTCAGCGGTGTTATGGCCCTGACAGTGCTCAATCTTCCGGTAATGTCCAGAATTGCCGAAGATGCTATCGGGAATGTACACAAAGATCTGCGGGAGGCCAGTCTGGCGCTCGGGGCCACCCAGTGGCAGACGATCGTCAACGTGGTGCTGGTGGCTGCCATCCCCGGTCTGGTAACCGGGATCATCCTCTCTTCCGGGCGGGTGTTCGGAGAAGCGGCAGCCCTGCTTTACACCGCCGGAGTCACCACCCCGGCCCTGCAGTTTCACAACCTCAACCCCTTCAGCAGCAATTCGCCATTCTATTTATTCAGGCCGGCAGAAACGCTGGCCGTCCACATCTGGAAGGTGAATAGCGAGGGTGTGGCGCCCGACTCCCGGCAGATCGCCGATGGGGCGTCGGCCATCCTGATCATCATGGTCCTGCTCTTCAACGTGACCTCCCGGTGGTTGGGCCGGTTGATCTATGCTAAGAAAACAGGCCAGTAATGATTAAAGCCGAAGTATTTTCAGCGCCAATTTCTTCAGGCTACCACCCTCAAGGTTGCTATAACTGTTTGCTGATATCAGATCCTGCCCCCTTTGTTGCCGGGGGCAGGATCTTTTAGCAAGATTTGCATCCAATAATTATAAAACCCGGCATAGAAGGGCAAACTAGCAAACAGCACAGGCAATTATAAACTTTAAAAGGAGTGGGCCGAATGGATGATCTCAAAAACCGGCTGAGCGAAGTGGCGATAGCCAGGATCAACAAGGAAGAGGAGCGGCAGATCCAGGATCTGGAGCGTAAGTTTGGCGACAAGTACTACCTGATAGCCTTCGAGAAGATAAGCTAACCGGGCTGATCCCGGCAGATCGACGGGACCGGCAGGGCAGGAACCGGTTGAGCGGTGAACGGCATGGCTATAGTGCAGTGATCACGAAAGGGGCGCTGGTGGGCGCTCCTTGTCATTGTGCGCCCGGCAAAAGCCCCGGGCGTGAGGCCCCGGGGCTCGGAATGCCAGGGAGGCGCAAAAAGTCGAACCTTGCTGCGAACCAGTCTTAGTTGATGCCGAGAATGAGCAGGATCAGGATCAGGAAAAGCACGAACACAAGCATTGTACTGCCGCCGCCCCAGGGGGCGCCCTTAGCTTCAACCTCAGACATGAAAATACCTCCTTAAGATTTAAAGAGTGGATTCCACTCGGCAGAGTGGGTGCTCAACCTATAATATGTCAGGCAGGGCGATATTGTTAATTGAGGGTGGCCGCCTCTGTTAAAAAGAGTAAAATGTCTCAAAAAAAGGCACGGGTTTTTGCCCGTGCCGATCTGTACTAATCTTGATTCATTCAGGATAATTCGATTTTACACTTTCTGCAGGTAGATCTCCACGGTCTGTGAGCTGACCCGCCAGGCAGAATCGCTGATCACGAACTGGACGCCGCTGATCTGCACCTTCGTTCCCACCAGGCTATAGGTGGAACTATTATAGGTAAAATGCGACTGGTCGGAGAAGGTGATGCTGTCAAAGGTTCGCCAGCCTCCGCCGGCATAGATGGTGACGGCGCTGGTGGCCCCGTCCTGATAGACGGCATCGTTCAGGTAGAAGATATATTTCTCTGGTTGGCTGGCTACTGTGCCGGTCAATGCGCTGGTAGCCGTGGTGGTATCTATTATTATCATGTCCAGGTTGCTGTCGTAGTCGATATCCTCGATGGCGTAGAGGACGCCGTCGATCCGGCAGCCGATGCTATCACTATTGCTGTACTGGTGGCCGCCGATGCGGATCACGTTGCGTTTTACCACGAGAACGCTATCCAGGCTGTAAACGTTGCCGCCCATGATGATCTGCACTCCGCTGGCGTCCCGATATTTGTCGTTGACTTTCACCCAGGAGGCTACGCTGCTTGCAGAGCAGTAGAAGATGAACTTAGTGTTGTTGACGATCTGGGCGTTTATAAGCGTATAGAAGTTGGTATTGACGACCATAGTGACCTGACCGGGAGTGTATAACTTATTGTTGGCGGTAAAGTTGCCGGAGGCATCGATCGTTACATCCGATAGGTCATAGCTGCTGCCGTCAATGATAAAAAACAGGGTGTTGATACCGCTCAGGGTCAAGGGCTGGTTGGCCACGAAGATAGCGGAAACACTCGACAGGCTGAGGCCGTTCATCACCACCGGGGAGGTGGCCGTCAGGCCCAGGTTGACGCCACTAATGCCGAAACTGATTCCCGTAATGGCGTAGAAGTCGGTACCCAGAGCGACGGCAACCTGGACATTATTGATATCGTAGGATGTGTCGGCGACTTTGACCGTATGTGTGTCCACCAGTTGCGCGTCGGAAAGATAGTAGCTGCTGTTTTTGTTGCCGATATAGAGCTTGACAAAATCGGCGTTGTACTTGTAGCTGTTATAGGTGAGAGAGTCCAGCTTGATGTCGGCGGGGGTGGCCAGCACGTCGCTGCCGCTGATACTCAGGATGCAGTTTTCGTAGCGGGTATTGTTGATCACCAGGTCGGGGTTGCCGCTGGCGGCATTCAGGGCAAACGGGAAGGAGTTGTTGATGGAGGCCAGGCTCCCCGCCAGGCTGAGGGAGCTGATCCGGACATTGGTGCTATTACGCCTGATGTAGACCGGAGTGCTTGCCAGATCGTAGCGGGTGCCCTGAAGCACCAGGCCGGTGGTGCCGGAATTGTTGGTGCTGCCTGAACTGCCAGGAGGGGTGGCCGGACTGCCGGTTTTATTCAGCAGGTTGGATAGCATGACGCAGGCCTCGCCCCGCGTCACTCCTTTGAAGGGCTGAAAGGTACCGTCAGTGTAGCCGCGCATCAACCCCTCGGTAGAGGCTGTCTTGATGTAACCGTGATACATGCTCTTGACCACCTGGGCGTTATCCTTGAAGGTCGTGGCGGTGAGGACCGGTTTCTCGCCCAGCGCCCTGACCATCATGGCGGCAGCTTCACTGCGCAGGATCGGGCCATCCGGTTGGAATCCTTTCGGGTATTCGCTCACGATCAGGATGCTCCTGCGCACCGCCTCGGCGATCTGGGCGTGGGCCCAGTGCTTGGGGGTGTCGCTGAAGGACTGAACCGAAGTGCTGCCCGGAACGATCCCCATACAGTTGAGCAGCATGCAGGTAAATTCGGCCCGGCTGATCGGTTTGTCCGGACGGAAGGTCTTGTCGGGGTAGCCCTCGATGTACCCCTTGGTGGCAAAGTTGACGATATAATCCTTTGCCCAATGGTTCTGGGTGTCGGTGAACTGGGGCGTCCCGGCGGCTGCCGCACCGGGCAGCAGCAGGGACAACAGTACCGCCAGCAGCAACAGAGAAACCGCTCTCCTCTTCATTGGCAATTTCCTCCCCTGAGTATTGACTGTAACCGATATCGTGAATGATCACTGCCGGTTTGGGAAAAGTTCTCTAGGCAGGATTTTCCGGCTATGCTAATTTTACCAGAACAACCTTATCTCCTGCAATGCTCCATACAATCACCGGGCCGTCGACTCGGGATTAGAGCCAGGGGGCGCCGGCAGCTTATTTTTACTGTTATTAACTGCTGTGCTAAAATAAATGTGGCCTGATTAGCAACGATTGCCAATGGACAATGATGGGATGATCCGGATGGGAATGAGCAGGTGAAAGAGCTGACAAGAGCGCCGCAAGAAGCAGTTCCACCCTGGCGGCCTGCATTCAGGGCACAGATGAGAGGGCTAGGCCTGGTAGCTCGTTTTGTCGTGCATATCTTTCCTGAGGTGGAAAGAGAACTGGGGCACTGGCAACAACGGTTGGAGGCGGCCGGAGACCCGGAATTGCGCCGCCAGGGTCTGGCCAGCATCGAAAAGAAGCGCTTTCACGCCCAAGGGGGGAGCATCTACGCTCTCTCCGTCACTGCATCCGGCGCCGGGGCAACCACCCGGAACCTGGTCGCTTTCATCGTGGCCTTTCAGACCATCAGCGATTACCTGGACAACCTCTGCGACCGCGCCGCGCCCGCAAGCGGGCACCCGCTGGATACTGCTGCATTCCGGCAGTTGCACCGGGCGTTTACCGATGCCCTCGATCCGGACAGTGGCGCCGCGGATTACTACCGGTTCTACCCCTGCTGCGATGATGGCGGCTACCTGCCGGCCCTGGTGGAGCAATGCCGGCAGTCCCTGCGGCAACTGCCGTCCTATGACCTGGTGCAGGGCGACCTCTTACGCTTTGCCGGATTGTACAGCGATCTGCAGACCTTCAAGCACACCTTCCGGTCCCAGCGGGAGGGCCTGCTGCAAAACTGGTTCGCAGTTCACGCCGCTGCCTATCCGGACCTGGACTGGTGGGAGTTTGCCGCCGCCACCGGATCCACCCTGGGGATCTTCGCCCTCTGCGCCGCCGCCACCGACCCGCACCTCGCTCCCGAGGCCGTGAGCCGGCTGTCCTCCGGCTACTTTCCCTGGATCTCCGGGCTGCACATCCTGCTCGATTACTTCATCGACCAGGCAGAGGACGAGGCCGGCGGCGACCTCAACTTCATCTCCTACTATCCGGATCCCGGCCGATGCCGGGAACGCCTGCTGCTGTTCCTGCAGCGTTCCCTGGACCGCGCCGCCGCACTCCCGGACCCCCTGTTTCACACCACCGTGGTCCGGGGCCTGCCCGCCTTCTACCTGTCCGACCCCAAGGTGAACGACCAGGGTTTTGAGCAGACCGCGGGTACCCTGCTGTCGGCCGGGGGGAGGGAGACGCTTTCCATGTACCGTGCCTGCCGGTTGCTGCGCTGGCTCGGAAAACTGTAGAATGCGTAAGCCGATGGAGTGAAAAACTGCGGGGGTGGAAAATGCGGTCAGCGTTGCCGCTGCGCCAACTGCTCCACCAGGCCGAGCAGGGCCTGGTGGGTTGTTTCCGGGGTGCTGCCGGCGAGGCAGTCTGCGGCCTGCCGGGCGTAGTCCAGGGCTTTCTGGTGGGCTTGGCCCAGGGCCGGGCTCTGGCAGACAGCCTGTCTGATGTAGTCCAGGTCAGGCTGGGCATAACTGCCGCTTCGGGCGATCTTCCGCAGCCGGGCCCGGTTCGGCAAGGAAACCGGGTTGCTGTTGCCGGCGGCCAGTTCGCTTTCCTGTTCAAAAGCAAAATATTGCAGCAGGTAGATCACCGGCAAGGTCAGAATGCCCTGGGCCAGATCGGAGCCGGCGGGCTTCCCCAGGGTGGCGCTGTCACCGGTGAAGTCCAGCAGGTCGTCGGTGATCTGAAAGCACAGCCCCAGGTTGCGCCCGAAAGCCATCAGGGAGGCCACCTCTTCCGGCGCCGCACCGCCTGCCAGGGCGCCGGCTCCGCAGCAGGCGGCCAGCAGGGCGGCAGTCTTCTTCTCAATCCGGCCGAGGTACCGGCTCTCGGTGACGGAGAATTGAAAAACGGCCTCTTTCTGCTCGATCTCCGCCTGGCACATCGCCCGGATGGCCTCGGTCATCAGGGCCAGGGCCTCCGGGCGCCCGGTACAGGTGAGCAGGTCGAAGGCGGCGGCGAACAGGAAATCCCCGGCCAGGACGGCGGTGTGATTGCCCTGGAGGTGGTTGATGGTGGTCGCGCCGCGGCGGGTGGTAGCCTGGTCGAGGATATCATCGTGGATCAGGGAGGCGGTGTGGATCAGCTCGGCGGCGGCAGCCATGTCGATCAGCGGCTGATGCGAGGGGTCAGCCAGGCCGCTGCAGAGGATCACCAGCAACGGGCGCAGGCGCTTGCCCCCGGCCCGGATCACCTGGCCGGCGTAAACACCGAGGATACCGGCCTGATCTGAAGCCACCTCCTGCAACCTGGCTTCCACCGCCTGCAGCAGCGGAGCAAAAGCCTCGGTCTGGCCTGAAAGCCTGGCAGTGGTCATGCGGCACCCCGCGATCCTTGATGATGCGTACTAAAAAAGTGCTTGTACAGATCTGTAAATAGGGTTGCCGGGATAGTTTCCGTTTATCCAGTTATTTTAGGATCGGGCGCCGCGGCCCAGAAGTACCGGGGGGGGGCGGACACGGCTACCGGGGTGGTGCTTCCTCGTCTGCCCGGTCAGGCGCATAGAGGCTGCGCCCCAGATGGCGGTCGTACTGTGTCCAGGGGGAGGATGACGGCTGCGACCTGAGCACTCCGGCAGCCTGGTTGAGCCGGGCGGAGAGCAGGTCGGCCTGGTGCAGGGCGATCGCCTCCAGGGTATGCGGCTCCTCCACCGCTCCCCAGTCCCGTTGGCCATGGTGGGACAGGACCAGGTGCTCCAGGTGCAGCGCCAGCGGGCCGGGAAAACCGGTGATGGTTGCCAGGCACTGGCGAATGAAGTCGCGCCCCAGGATCACGTGCCCGCCCAGCAGGCGCCCGGCGTCGGTGCGCTGAAAGGCCAGGTCCGCCTGGTCGTACTCCCATAGTTTGCCGATGTCGTGCAGCGCCGCTCCGGTCAGCAGCATATCCGGATTTAACAGGGCGCCCTGGATCTCCAGGATCTTCAAGCAGTACTCCAGCACCTCCAGGGTATGCTCCAGCAGCCCGCCGGAGTAGGCGTGGTGGATCACCCGGGCGGCGGTGGCCCGGGTAAACCGCGGCAACAGATCGAGAGTGAAGACGGCTTCCAGCAGCGCTCTTAGGGAGGGGTCGCCCACCTGGCCGGTGATCGCCGTGAATCGGGCCAGCATCACGCCGGTATCCTGTTCACAGCAGGGCCGGTAATCGTCGAGGTCGACCTGTGATCGGTCAGTCTTGGTGCAGGTCTCCACGTTGATCTGCAGTCCGTTGAACTCCACCACCGTACCGCCGATAATGGCCACGTCACCCGGGGAGATCCCACGGGAGAGGTTCTCGGCCAGGGCCGAATCCCAGACCCGGGCCTCGATCATCCCTGTACGGTCACCCAGCGTCGCCCGCAGGTATTTGGCGCCATTCTTGTTCTTGGCCAGGCCGAGTTCGAACACCCCGAAGTTCGAGGCCACCTGCAGGCCTGGCCGCAGGCTCTTGACCCACTGCGTCTTCACCCGGATGCCTCCTTCTTGACTTGCCGGATTCATGATAAATGTATGAGCCCGCTAGGTTAGCTGTTTGGCCAACTTTTAGCCCAGGGCAGCCTGACGGCGGCTCCTGCCTTATTATAGCAGAACGGCAGCCACTGCCGACACTCTAGAAATGAGTCGGTCTGGACCCAATCGTCCAGTTGCAAGCCCTCGTTAAAGACAAAAACTGCTTTTCCCTCCTTCATACTTTGTCGGCATATTGCCAATAACTAACATTCGCATTATACTTGAAAATACAAGGCTGATGGAGGAGCGGGAGGTAAATAAAGATGGGCCAGGCGAGAAAGGCACTTTTAACCTGCACCTTGTTTTTATTGTTGTTTTCCTGTTTATTATCTGTTGTAGGGGTGGCAGATGCATCCGTAAGCTACAGCATGACCTACGTGGCCAATGTAGCGGCAGGCACAACGAATAACGAGATCGGTTCATTGGAGATCTCCATAGATAGCGCTACCGCGGCGGTCGTTTATCATGATTCCGTGGTCTTGAGTCTCCCTTCATCTCCGGCCGGATATAAGCTGCAGATCGGACAGCCTACTCTTTTTAATGCTACCGGTCAGATCAGTGTTACACCGATTGACCAAACTTCTAGAAAGATAACAGTTGATTCCTTGTCTCCGGGTGCTGGCAATACAGTACAGATAGTGCTTCCACTCACGATCGACATACCGGGCGGAGTCAACGGAAATGTCCAGTTGACTACCAAGGCCCCGCCATCCTCAATCTTCAGCAATAATAACAGCGTGGCCATCGCCGGATTCGGTATCGGCATTATCAGAGTGACCCCGAGTTCGCTCGATTTTAAAGATATTGCTATAGGCAGCCCGTCTGTGGCAGGGGCCGTTTACATCTCCAACGCCGGCTTTTCGGATATCACCATACAAAACATCACGATCACCGGAGCCAACCCAGGCGATTTCAAACTCCAAGATAACAATTACGGAGGGAAAATAATTGCCCCGGGGAGTAGCAGCGCCATAGGGGTGATCTTCAGCCCGGCCACTGTTGGAATCAAGCAGGCGGTATTAAAGATCTTCTCCGATGATCCATACACTCCGGTGTGCCAGGTATCACTTTCCGGCAACGCTGTATCGGCATCGAGCATAACGTCTACATCAGGCGTGTCTGTCAAGTTTAATGACCTCCAGGGCCATTGGGCTGCCGGGGCGGTTGCCAGGTTGGCCGGCATGGGCCTGGTATCGGGCTACCCGGACGGTACTTTCCAGCCGGATAAGACCATCACCAGGGCCGAGGCCGCGGTTGTCCTATCGGGGATGTTAGCCTTATCTCCTGCCGGTGAAACGGATCTTCTGCAATTCATTGATATTAACGGCCTGCCCCTCTGGGCGCGGCCAGCCATTGCCAGTTTGACCAGGGCAGGGATCCTCGGGGGGCTGCCCCAGCAGGATGGCACTCTGATTTTGGCAGTCCAGGAGCCGGTCTCCCGGGCGGAGATCTCCTGCATGATCGCCAATGCCATCGTCAAACAGTTGGGACCGGTAAAAGCGGTTTCGCTTACCTTTGCCGATAGCAACCGGATCCCATCCTGGGCGATGTCGGGCGTTGAAATAGCAGTATCCAAAAAAATTATCAGCGGTTATCCTGATGGTACTTTCCAGGCTAACAGGCTGGTGACCCGAGCCGAGGCTGCCACTATGTTTAACGGATTGCTCGATGCCCTTAAACCTATTTCCTAGTTACCGGTGCGGGTTCAGAAGACGGCATGGCAAAGCCTGTAAAGAGGTTGGGGTAGAGGTTGCTGTAGCATCTTGTCAGATTAATCTCCTGTGGTTATAATGTAAGCAAGCAAGAGCGGAAGTGGCTCAATGGTAGAGCATCGGCTTCCCAAGCCGAGGGTTGAGGGTTCGAATCCCTTCTTCCGCTCCATTTTTATTTCCTCTTTATTTCGCATAATGGCACCAGCCTGATCCCATCCAATCTGCCTTTGAGCTGCATTTTCCGCTGTCGTTGCAGGATATTCCAAACAAGTGCCCAATACACATAATAGAGAATTAATAACTAGCCCTTGAGAGGTGATCCTGCTATGTTTAAAGCCATGCTTCAGAAGCGATGCTGGTTCATGCTGGCATTAGCTGCCGCAATCCTTCTGTGTCTTGGCTCGGTCGCTATCTCTGCGGAAGATGCAGTAAAGATCGTCGTTAACGGCAAGGAGATCGCCAGCGATGTGCCTCCACAGATCGTTGATGGCCGCACTCTGGTACCTCTGCGAACGGTGGCCGAGGCCCTAGGCTCCCAGGTAAACTGGGACTCCGCGACGCGCAGTGTGATTGTCAACCAGGATGCTCCAAAGCTTCTCAAGGTGAACGGTGAACAGACTACGTGGCCTTACTGGTATGAAGATGGGAACCTCTATCTGGAGTACCACGATCTCATAGAATTGCTTAGAATGGTTTATAGTCCTGGTACTTATGCCATTAGTTACTCTAAGGAAAATAATTATTTTATTATTAATTCTGCCATATATAAAGTTCCTGTTGTTAAAAGAGGGGATTATTATACTCTTTCAGCGACGTACTTGTATGCCAACCGCAACTTTTTCAAGTTTACGTTCGACCCGAAAACCGGTAATATAACATTGCTCTAGCTTAATCCAGGCGTAAGAGGGGCCTGAGCTAATCGACCACCGCAGAAGATATCTCGGGTGCAGATGATTACCAGAACCCCCGGACTATCATCCGAACTGTAAACCTTCCTGTATCGGCTTCCCAGGCAGAGGTTTGAAGACCCGAGTTATGCCCGCGTTGTACCTGGCGGCAGTTGCCAAAAAAGAATTAAAAATAGTTAATCTGTAAATTTACTTTAGCGGCTGGGAACTTTCCAGCCGTTTTTGGTGTCTAATAAAATGTGAAAGTCGAGGGAGGCCCGCCCATCCCCAGCAGGAGATTGACGGGATGTGAAGAATATACCTCCTTCGACGGTTTGCTGGTTTTTCTACCAGATGCGGCAAAGATGCACCATCTAATCCACCAGATTCGCACCAGCGAACGCACGACCATACTGCGAGCACCTCAAAAACGTGACAGAGGAGTGATGGCCAGGGCGATAGGTCCCCCACCTGCACAGGAGCAAGGAGCCGCAGGGCTCCAACATCTCGATCACCTCAAAAGCAAGCAACCCTTAGGAAAAAACCCTAAGAGGAGAAACCTAAAGGAGGAAAACAAATGTTGAAGACTCGCAAAAGATGGGTCTCGCTGCTGGTAGCAGTGGCCATGATCGCCGCCCTGCTGGTGCCCTTTGCCGGCACCGCCAGCGCAGCCGCCACCTATAGCGTAAGCGCAGTTACACCAGTTACTGCAGGAACAGTGGCTACTCCGAACACCTACCTGACGGTAACCATCGATACCGCTACGGCATCGGTAGCAGGCGGCAGTACTGTATTTCTTGATCTGCCGTCCAGCCCATCAGGGTATGCCTGGACATTGAGCCCGGGCGTTGCTAACGCTGCAGTTGTTGTCACCGGTGCTATCGCAAAAGCCGACTTGACTTTTACGAAATCAGGCCAAACGTATAAGATCGCTCTGGCCAACGCTTCGGCTGGCGGCACATCGACCACCAGTTCCTTCAGTGTTCCGTTTACCTCGCTGACAGTTCCGGGTGGCGCGAGTGGCGACATCGGTGTCACTGCTTCAGCCCCTGGCGGATCCATTTTTGCCAATGGCACCCTGGTTGTCGCAACAGCGGCTACCGGCGCGGTAACACTTGCGGCAGAAAGCTCACCATCCCTTAGCTCTGGCGGTGGCGCGATCGGTGTCATCGACATCAAAGAGAGCATACCGGGATCTCTTGTTAATAGCACTGGCAGCGCTCTCAAGCTGACACTGCCGGCTGGCTACACTTGGACTGGCCCCGCCGTCGGCGCTCTCCCGGCGCCTGTATGGGGTGCATTCGCTGTACCTGCGTCTGCAACAGTATCATCAATTACAGCCAATGGTGGAAGGGAACTCGATATTAGTGTTACTCTTGCTGCAGCATCCACATCCGCCACTGGTGCTGTATTCGTAAAACTGGCTCCGTCTATCGCTATTGATGAGACTGTAGCCAAATTGGGCGATGTGACAGTCACCGTCTCCGGTGATTCCACAGTATCCCCGTCGTCACTAGTTGTGGCCGGCTACGGAACCTATTCAGTCGCTGCAAAAGCGCTGGAAAACCCAACTATCGTTGCCGGAAAAGTCGGTTCCACAATCGGCAAGTTCCAGATCACAGAAGGGATTGGGGGAAGCCTTATTGCCGGTAGGACAATCACCCTGGCCCTTCCCACAAATATAGTATGGTCCCAGTATCCTGTCGTCGATACGGCCAATTCAACACTCAATGGCTTAACTTTAGGCGCCTGGGCGCCAGTGGGTTCAGACGGTACGACAATCAAGGCTTCGGTTACCGGAGCTTCAGCCGCTGGAACCGGTGCAACCGTAGTTTTCAAGAGCATCCAAGTTACCCCGGCTGTCGACTTCAGCGGTAATGTTGACGTAACCGTTGGCGGCAGCGAAGGCCTAACTGGCACCTTGACCCTTGGCAAGGTGGCTGCTGGTATCACCGCAGCTGTTTCGACCTCTCCTGATGTCAAGATCGGCTTGGCGGCTCAGGCAACTGGCGACCTCACAATCAGCGAAGTTGCTGCCGGCAATATTGACAGCCTTCAGAATTTCGCAGTTTTGGGCGCTACCTATTTGACTAGGACAGGAACTGGTTCGCAAGCCACAATCACTGTTAATGCTCCGGATGGCGTTGCTTTTGCTGCTACCCCGACTGTAACAGTGACTGCGGGAGACCTGCAGCTTGGAACCGTAACCTCCGACACTGGGATAGTGACCATCCCGATCAAGAGCAACAGCGTGACTGCCTCTACAATCAAGGTAAGCGGTATCCAGATCACTCTCGACCGTACCGTTCCTGAAGGGCCTGTCGTTTTCAAGATCAAGGGTACCGGTGTTAACGAAACAACCCAAGGCACTTTGATTTTGGCCGCAGGCGAGAGCGTTCTCTTCCCGAACTCTGCCACTGCTGCTAAAGTTGCTGCTGCCAATGTTATCACCCCGGCTCCGGGCGAGTCGACTGGTACCGCCGTGTTCAAGATCGGCGCCACCAGCTATACCCTCAATGGCGCCAGCGCAACCCTGGATGCCGCTCCGTACATCAAGAACGGGCGGACCCTGCTGCCGGTGCGTGCCATCGCCAACGCTGTCGGCGTGTCCGATGACAACATCATCTGGGATCCCGCCGGCAAGGTTACCATAATCAAGGGCGACCGCGTCGTCCAGCTCACCATCGGCAGCAATGTCCTGCTGGTGAACGGCGCCGCCATCACCATCGAAGTGGCTCCGGAGATCACCGCAGGGCGGACCTTCCTGCCGCTGCGTGCCTTGGCACAGGCTCTGAGCGCCAGCATTGCCTGGGATGCGACTGCGCAGACCGTGACCGTCACCTTCTAGTTCGAGCAACAGCGTCTGTCAATAATCGAAACTAGATGAAGAAAATTGAAGAGCCCGGATTTCCGGGCTCTTCAATTCATAATACCCGTAATCGGAATGCCTTGACAAGAGTGGAGCTGGTAACTATACTGATGCTGGGATGCTTAAGCTAGTTAAGTAATTATTTAGACTGGTGCGCTATGCAGGAGAGGGGATGGCAGTTTTGAGGCTGATGAAGGCGGTCAGGGAATATCTGGTGCTAGTTCTGGCCATATGCTTTACATTAGTTGCATTGATCCCGGTTGCCAGTGCCAAGGAGCCGGCGACGCCCGAGATATCTTTGAACCAGGCCATCTCCCTGGCTCTTGACCAGAGCGAGAGCGTTCAGAAGGCTGCCAAAGATATTGATCGAACGCAGGCGCTGCGTGATTACGCATCGGATAACGTTAAGTTTATTCCTGCCAGCAGTGGTTCGATTAACAATCCCATAACAGAAATAACCTGGAATAGCTTCCTGACGGCGGATCTTGGTTGGCAGGCCAGTAAAGAAAGCCTCACTGCAAGCCAGGACGGCCTGGCGCTGGACACCTGCAACAAATACTGGAACGTTTTAAACGCCCAGCAGCAATTGCAGACGGCGCAGGCGGCGCAGAAAAGCGCAGAACTGCAGCTACGAAAGGCACAGGCTAGCTACCAGGTGGGATTACTGGCTCAGGGCGATCTACTGGCTGCGCAGGCCGGATCAGATGGCGCCCAGGCGCAGCTTGCTAAAGCCCAGAATGACCTCAATACAGCCTATATAGCCTTCAACCAGCAAATCGGGCTGTGGCCCGAGGACCGGCCGGTGCTTACCGATGCTGTAACCTACGAACCCCTGAAAATAGATGACCTTGATCACGAGGTGAATGTGGTTCTGGAAAGCGCACCCCTTGTCTTGGAGGCCGATCAGCTGGTGGCCCTTAAGCAATACCAGGAGAACATCACGCTTCAGGCCGGCTCTCTGCCCGGTGCTAGTAATGTCTATAAGCCCTACGAGGCGCGCCAGATCGAAGTCCAGCAGGCGCAACTCGATGCCTCCAGCACCAGGAAGGCGCTGGAGTTGCTGACGCGCAATCTCTATTATAATGTGGAGAGCCTGGAACAGGCCTATGCAGGAGCGCAGGCGAGTGCCAAGGCAGCGGATGAGAGCCTGCGGGTGACTAAGATCAAGTTCGACGTGGGTTTGGTCACCGCATCCGAGGTGGCCGCCGCGGAGAAGGTTGAGGCGGCTGCTCAGGCTGTCCTGGTCAATTACGCCGCCCAGCACGCTTACCTGAAACTCGCTTTCGCAAAGCCCTGGGCCTATCTCAGTGCGAGTCAGCAGAATGCATCATCTAGCAGCAGCAAGTCTGCCTCTGGGCAGTAGCGATTTTATCTGCTGCTCTTGCAGTTTGCTGCAGAAGAGGCGCTTCGTCGTATTTACATTGTGAAAGAAAGCGGGAAAATGCCTGACAACGATGATCAGAAAATAGATAACGCGAAAGGTGACGATCTCTTTGCGCTCTTCGAGGAGATCATGCGGGCAATTCTGTATATCATTCACCAGCAGGGTACTCTGGAGTTGCCCTGCAAAACGACCCCCCAGCAGATGATGATGGGGGTCTTTTTGTTGCAGCACGGCGGCAGGCTCACAGTCACCCAGGTGGCCAACGAACTGGGAGTTTCCCTGAGTGCTGTGACCGCCAGCGCCAACCGCATGAGCCGGACCGGCCTGCTCGGGCGCTATCGTGATCAGGCCGACCACAGGGTTGTCTGGCTGGAGTTGACGCCCCCAGGAAAAGAGTCGGTGGCTGCTTTCCTGCATTTCCGCGACCGATTGTGGCGGCGCTTTTTTAATTATCTTGAAGAGCAGGATCGTGCAGATCTTTACCGGATCCTTTCGAGGGTCAAACAGGCATCCCTGAATCTGCGTCTGGCACCTGACAGTGATGCTTGAGAGAGGGATGTAACTGTCCCGGCCTCTGCTCACCCGCTGCTCAAGCGGCCGGGCATCGTGGACTACCTGCGGCTGCTTCGCCCAAAGCAGTAGAAGAGGAGATATGAGGTTTCGTATATGAGAGCCGGCAATTAAGGAAATTTCAAAGGAAACTTATTGTATTTTAATGTTATCTTAAGGGAAGTACAGTAAAATTAGTGATAAGAAGGATTGGCATCATAGCGTCAAGTAGCACTGGAGGGTTTTGTATGCACAAGTGGTTGAGATTCAAGCTGGTGATGGCATTGTTGTTGTCTGGTTTGTTGATGACGTGGGGGGCCGGCGCCGTGCTTGCCGATGTGAGTTCAGGGGTTGCAACCGGCGTCCAAAAACAACTTACTTTGCAGCAGGCGGTCAATATGGGTATTGCTACCAGCCCTTCCTTAATATCATCATCCTACAGCATTGACCAGGCCAAGAGCAAGGTTGACCAGCAAACCGAGCCGATCACGGGATTATCAAATTTGGCGGGATTTATACCAACGGGTAGCACCTCGGCTGATATTGAGAAGGCCTTTAATTCCCTGGTGTCATCCAATCTGAACTGGCAGCAGGCCAAGAAGGAATACCAGGCCAGCCAGGATTCGGTGACCTATTCTGTCTACCGGAACTACTATGCTATTTTGCAGGACGAAGCGGCGCTGGACGTGGCGCAGCAGTCCTTCAACCTGGCAGACTTGCAGAAGCGTATCACGAACCTGAAATACCAGACCGGTGGCGCCAGCCAGTATGATGTGATCCAGGAGAATCAAAGCTACGCCGCTGCCCAGACTAACCTGGACACCGCCAAGGCCAACCTTAATACTGACTATGTGAAGTTCAACCAGTTGGTCGGCCTGGCGCCGGACGATCGCCTGGTGCTAACGGATCAGCCGTCTTTCACACCCCTGGTCATAGGCAGCCTGGATGCCGAGGTATCCCGGGTGCTGGCCGTGGACCCCGCTATTTCAAGTGCCGAGAACACTGTCTCCGAGCAGCAGGATGCCCTGAGTATCGTCAGCCAAGACCCCGCGGCCAACATGGCTGACAGAGATACGCTTGGAACAGCCCAGCAGGGACTTATTTCTGCGCAGAACAGTGCGGCCCAAAATGAGCGCACTCTATATCACAGCATCATTGCCCTCGAATCCAAGCAGGACAGCCTGCAGCAGGCCCTGACTACGGCAGAGGCCAATCTCAAGATCACGCAGTTGAAATATGACGTTGGTTTGGCTAACAAGGTTGACCTGGCCACTGCCCAGTCAAGCCTGACCAGTGCCCAGTTGGCCCTGCTGGGCAACGTCGTTTCACACCAGTTGAACGTGATGTCTTTTGAGACCCCCTGGGCTGCCGGTGCTTAGGGCAGGGACGCTCCGGCCAGTGCCGGGTTTGTGATAGCAGGATCGGCCTGAGAAACAAAGGATTGTTGGCGCCCCACCGGTTGCCTAGCGGTAACAGGGGGGCGCCTGTTGTCAGTACCGGGGGTGTTTATCTGTGGGGGGACGACGGGAACTCTTGCATCAAGGTTCGATAAATGTTATGCTTTGCGCGCCGTCTGGCGCCTTTTTTATGCGCAATGTTTTGACAGGCGATCAGTTGGCAGGAAAGCCGGCTAGAATGTCGAACAGCTTAGAGTCTGTGCATTCAGCCCGGCGTGGGAGGCATCGGCGTTGGACTACCTGCGGCTGCTAAGGCCGAAGCAGTGGATCAAGAACCTGTTCGTCTTTGCGGCGCTGATCTTTGCCCGCGATGTCTTTCAGTTGCCCCTGCTGGAGCTGACTGCTGCCGCCTTTATCCTATTCTGCCTGGCCAGCAGCGGTATCTACGTCATCAACGACATCCTCGACCGGGAGCAGGACCGGAATCATCCGGTCAAAAGCGGGCGCCCAATCGCCTCCGGAAGGATTCCGGTGGACAGCGCCGTCTGCCTGGCCCTGGCCCTGCTGGTTGCCGGCCTGATCGGCAGCTTCCTGGTGGCCAGGCCGCTAGGGTACGTCACCCTGGTTTACGTGCTGCTGATGGTCCTGTATTCTTTCTGGCTCAAACAGCAGGTGATCCTGGACGTCTTCACCATCGCCGCCGGGTTCATCTTGCGAGTGGTGGCCGGGGCGGCCGCCACCGGGGTCTATCTCTCCCCCTGGCTGCTGCTCTGCACCGTCTTTCTCTCCCTGTTCATCGCCCTGGGGAAGCGCCGCCACGAGTTGTACCTGCTCAGTGATAACGCTGCCGGACACCGCTCGGCCCTGTCATCATACTCCTTCGCCTTTATCGACCAGATGGTGGGCATTGCCACCTCCGCCACCATCATTTCTTACTCCCTGTACACCTTCCTGGCGCCTACCAACCGAAACCTGATCTACACCATCCCCTTCGTGCTCTACGGGCTGTTCCGTTACCTGTTCGTCGTCTACCAGCAGAAATCCGGCGGCGCCCCCGAGGAGGTGCTGCTGCACGACCGCCCGCTCCTGGCGGCAGTGGTGCTGTGGATCATCGCCTGCTTCATTATCCTCTACCTGGGCGCTGCTCCCGGTCAGCCTGTTTTAGTCCTGACTGCGCTTTGTAAATCTCTTTATCCGGTATGATAGAATAGTTATAAGTAGATCTTGATATTGGGGGAAACAGTTGATGCCGTTAGCTAACAAGCCGCGGGTGGCGGTGCTCTGGACGAGCCCGGCCACCGTACTGGATGATTACGGCAGGCTGCTCGAACTGGCAGGCCTGACCCAGGCCCTGAACCCGGCCGAGCCGGCGATCATCAAGCTCAAC
>Ga0187886_1000999_pt1 | contig 28344 bp, 24 predicted proteins | sample June2016WEW_20_1_FD_133001 | JGI IMG/M metagenome (GOLD analysis project Ga0187886, IMG submission 133001) | Peatland microbial communities from SPRUCE experiment site at the Marcell Experimental Forest, Minnesota, USA - June2016WEW_20_150 | ecosystem: Environmental > Terrestrial > Soil >...
GCATCACGTCCGCGTCCACGGCTCGGGCCGCACCGATGCTGGCGTTCACGCCCGCGCGCAGGTTGCCAACTGTTCTTTCGCGACGAAGCTTTCGCCACACGTTCTTCGCAGTGCCCTCAACGCCAATCTGCCTCCGGACATCCGCGTCCTGCAGGTGCAGGAGGTGGACGCGAAGTTCCATGCGCGTTTTTCGGCGAAGGGCAAAGAATATCGCTACCAAATCGACTGCGGTGCCGTGACCGATCCCTTCCTGCGTGGCTATGCTTGGCATCACCCGAAGCCGCTTGATCTGACGGCGATGCGGCAGGCTGCGAGACTGTTGAAAGGCCGACATGATTTCTCGGCACTGTCCGCGAACCCGCTGCGGCCCGCCTGCGTGGCCGAAGCCACTTCGTCGCGGCGAAGGCCCGTCGAGAACCGAGTTCGAACCATTTCCAAGCTCGCGATCGGCAGAAGCGGCGGGGTGCTGACGATCACCGTGTGTGCCGATGGTTTCCTTTACAAGATGGTGCGCTCCATCGTCGGTGCGTTGGTGAAGGTGGGCGAGGGGAGATTGACCGTCGAGCAACTCCGCGAGCTGATGCGTGGCAAGAAACGGACGGCGTTGGTGGAGACGGCACCGGCCCATGGACTGTTTCTGTGGAAGGTGTTCTACTGATTTGGCGAGCGTGGAGGTTTGACTCGCTGTTTCAGCGGAAATAGATAGAATGACTGTGGCGTATGAAGAGCCCTGCTATACTGCTGTTTCTGGCCGCAGCGCTGGGTAGTCAACTGGTTGCTGCTCAGACGACAAACACGACGCGACTCGCCGCTGCTGAGGAGAAGAAGTTCCGCGAGATCGCTCTGCAGTACTTGACCGAGCGTTACCCGAACGTCGAGCCATCCCGCTTCGTGTACCAGAATATGATGTTGACTTACTCTGCCGGGCAGTCAGAAGGAGAGATGACGGCCATGTTTGCCGACAGAGATTCCCGCAGACATTTCGTGGGCAAACCGAAAATCAAAGAAAAGACCATTCTGGTAACTTACGGAACTCAGTATCTCGTCCGACTGAAACTGGACGGCGAGTTGATCAGCATTCAGCAGCATGAGCGCAGCGATGGGATTCTGAAAATCACGCCCGGCCCTGATACTCCAGTCCGGCGTCCGTCTCTCACACCCCAAAACGTTCACACCAACACCATTGTCATCATCCGCCCTGAAAGCGTTCCGCAGTCGCCTTAACCCACCTTTTCCCAAGCGTACTTGCCCTTGATGTTCTGGAGGAAGTACTTGCCGGGGGAGGGGCTGGCGCGGAACTCGTCGGCGACAGACTTCGACACGGAGAAATAGCGGTACACGCCGGTGGCGTGAAACTCGATCTCGAGCGTCTCGGTCGCCTCATCGTAGCCGATGGACGCGATGTCGCTGGAGCTGACCCGTTGTCGTTGGATGTCGGACATGTCCCTCTTGTAGCCCCGAACTCTTTTCGGGGCAAGACCGGATTCAATCCCGCTGTGGCGGGACTGCGCCGCGAAAAAAGTTCGGAAGTGTGTAATTAACGCAAATGGCCGGTAGCCGAGCGCCGTCCGCGAGGAATTGAGAGGCTGATTATCAGGCACTTACGGAGATTTTTGTAGGGGCAGGCCAGCAATGCCGAGCCGCCGCACATACCGTTGCCGGCAGCGGTGTCCGGCCTCACTCTGAACTTGCCAGAGCGTCTCCGTCTCACTACACTCCGCAGCATGGTGAACGAAGCGCCAGCCACATCGAGCGCACTCCGCAACGTCAGCCCGCAAGGGAATGCCTCACCTCGCCACCGTTAACGCCACCGCGCCGGCCACGGCGATGATGCCTCCGATGATCGAACGCACGCCGGGGCGGTCGCCTTCGATCTTGTAGGCGAATGGGATCACAACCAGAGGCGTCGTGGCAACAATCGGCAGCACGATCCCGCTCGGCGTCGTCGCCAGCGCCCATTGATAGCAGCTGACGCCGACGGTCGGTCCCGCCAACGCGTTGAAAATGACCCACGGCCAGGCCGCGCGCCAAGCACCTGCTGGACTCGAAGCAGATTCTTTGGCGCGCGCCTTGATGACGATGAAGTACAATGCCACCACACCCAGTCCGCCAAGGATGCGTTGATACGCTGCCGTTCCTCCGTCGATGCTCTGGCCCGCAAGATGAGCGACCTGATACGCCTTACGGCTCAGCACCGCACCCAAGGCTTGCCCAAATGCTGCCACCAATCCGAAGAGAACTCCCGACACCAAGCGTTTTCGCTCGATGTGGAGATGATCCTTCGGCGCCAGCGCAATCACGACTCCCGCCAGAATCAACAGCCCGCATGCAATTTGGACCGGACTCAACGTAGTGCCCAGCCACAACCATTCAATCAACGCCGCAATCGGCGCGGCCACACATTGCATGATCAGAATGGCGAGCCTCGATCCCAGGCGCGGCAACGCCTCGTAACCAGCGACGTCGCCGAGTCCGAACCCTGCCAACCCGCTCAACACAAAGAACCACAACCCCGCCCCGCTGAGTCCTTTTCCGAAGAGATGCGCCCACAGCGCCAGAAGGATTGTCCCCAGGGACAGCCGAGTCAAATTGGCCAATGCGCCGCCCAAATACCGCGTTGACCGCGTCGCACACACCACCGAGATCGACCAGAGAATTGCCGTGAGAAACGAGGGAATCATGCGCGCCGCACAGATAACAGAAGCGAAGACGCGACTCAAGCTGTGAGGAGGGATTAGTAGCGCGGGCGTCTCGCCCGTGTCGTGCGGCATTCCCAAAAAGCAACGGGCGAGACGCCCGCGCTACTGCGTCAGAACTTGTCGTGATGGTAGGGCGGGCTGGCTCAGCCCGCCGTCCGCTGTTGAGTCAGGTTGTACTCTTGTCATCTTGCTCCAATCTCTTGCCGAGACTGACAACCTCGTCAACGGAATAACCGATGCGCTGATAAAACTCGATGACGGTGCGGTTGGTGTTGCGCGCCAGCAAGTTGATCTTCGGGCATTGGAGATCCCGCAGCAACTGCTCGGCCTCCACCATCATCTGCCGACCATACCCTTTGCGCCGATGTTCGGGACTGACGGCCAAGTAATTGATCCAGCCTCGATGTCCCTCATAGCCTGCCATCACCGTGGCGACCAATTCTCCATCGACCAACCCGACCAGAAACAAGTCGGGATGCACTGCCAGCTTCCGATGGATGTCCTTCTTCGGGTCATTCCAAGGTTGCACCAAGTCGCATTTACGCCAGAGGTCGATGACGGCTGACTCATCGGAGGGCTGAAATGGACGAATGTGCATGGACGCTCCTCCGTTCACGAAGGCCAACGGTAGTAGCTCGGTCTGTTGCGGACAAGCGGAAAGGATGTGGGTGTAGAGGTGCTTCCCTGCCCCGAAGGCTTTCGGGGCAGGGAAGCGCGGCTACAAGTTGAAAACTGAGAACTGATAACCGACCGCTAAGCCCTCGCGGACGAGATCCTTCGACGAACTCAGGATGACACGCTCCGCGTGTCACTTCCCCAACGCCATCATCCGCTCGATCGGCACGAGGGCGCGGCGGCGGATGTCTTCGAGGAGAGTGATTTCGGGTGACAGGTTCTCCAACGCAGCGACGGCTTTCTCCAGCGTGTTCTTTTTCATGAACTCGCACTCGCTGCAACTGCAGGTCTCCGTCGGGCCGGGAATGAAGACCTTGTCGGGCAATTCCTTTTTCAAGCGATGAAGCATGCCGGGTTCGGTGACGATGATGAATTCTTGTGCAGGCGAAGTTTTACAGTAGGTGATCATCTTTTCGGTGGAGCAAACTTCGTCGGCCATCATGCGGACGGCGGGCACGCACTCCGGATGCGCGACAATCTTCGCCGCGGGATGTTGCTGCTTCAACTGGAAGATCGCCTTGTGCGTGAACAGCACGTGCACATGGCACGAGCCCGGCCAGAGGATCAACTCGCGTTTCGTCTGCGCCATGACCCATTGGCCGAGGTTCTGGTCAGGCACGAACAGGATCTTTTTGTCGGGCGGAATGGAGTTGACCACTTTGACGGCGTTGGACGAGGTGCAGATGATGTCCACGAGCGCTTTGACGGCGGCGGTGCAGTTGATGTACGCGACAATGACAACATCGGGATGATCCTGCTTCCAGCGCGCCAGCGCTTTGGCGTCGCAGGAATCGGCCAGCGAACAACCCGCTTCCAGATCGGGGAGCAGAACCGTCTTGCTCGGGTTGACGATCTTGGCGGTCTCGGCCATGAAATGCACGCCGCAGAACAGGATCACGTCGGCGTCGGTTTCCTTCGCCTTGAAGGAGAGGCCGAGCGAGTCGCCCACGAAATCGGCCGCGTCCTGTACTTCGGGCACCTGATAGTTGTGCGCGAGGATGACGGCGTTGCGGCGCTGTTTCAACTCGCGCAGATGTTCCTCGAGTTCGACTGTATCGACGGTGGCGCTCATGTCATTGGCTGTTTGTCAATTCAATCTGGCGCATCTCGTTACCGCCACCGGATTGTAGCCCCGAAGGCTTTCGGGGCAAGTCGTACCTCATCGGCCATCGCAAAGGCCGCGAGCAGGCTCGCAGCTACAACCGGCTTATCGGCTGCGGACTATGCCGCTGGTAGTGTCAAGATGCGCCCAATTCAATCTGGCGGGAAACACGACGTTTGTCAACGCGTGGGCCGTCTGGTATGTTGACGCGGTTTTGTCAGTTCCAACTCGAACGAAGTGGAGAGAAAGGTTTAACGGTCAATTTTATGAAAACAACTCGCGCCGCCGTGGCAGCCTGTGTTGCAGCCATCTCTTTCGCCGTTTGGCCGGGCACACCCGCGCGAGCGGCGGAAACCGCGTCGCTCGCCGATGGCGAGCTCGATTTGGCGCGCAGGTTGGAGGGTGCCTTTGAAAAGGTGGCCGATCAGGTGAGCGAGTCGGTAGTCGTGATTACGAGCATGCACAAGGTCGTTGCGGGATCCGATGCGTCCGATGACGGTAATAACGGCGACGGCGAAAATGACGGCGGTGGCGGTCGTCAATTTCGGGGAACGCCATGGGAGTATTTCTTCCGCCGGCGCGGAATGCCGAGGCCGCAGCCGCGCGACGTTGAGGAGGAGGGGTCGGGTATCATTTACCGGCGGGACGGTTACATCGTGACAAACAACCACGTTGTCGACGGGGCCGACAGAATCAAGGTGCGGCTCAAGGACGGCAGCGAGTACGATGCGACGCTCGTCGGCGCCGATGCGTCAACCGACATCGCGGTCATCAAAATCGACGCAAAGAACCTGCCCGCCGCGCGATGGGGCGACAGCGATAAGGTGCGAGTGGGGCAGTGGGCGATTGCGATCGGATCGCCGTACGCACTCGATTACAGTCTCACGGTCGGCTTCGTCAGCGCCAAAGGTCGTGCCGCATTCTCGCGGGGCGGCTTGGCCTACGAAGATTACATCCAGACCGACGCCGCCATCAATCCCGGCAACTCCGGCGGGCCTTTGTGCGACATCGAAGGCCGCGTCATTGGCATGAACACGCTCATCCGCGGCCTCAATCGCGGCATTGGCTTTGCCATTCCGATCAACATGGCGCGCGAGATTGCCGACAAACTTGTTGCCAGCGGCAAGGTTGTTCGCCCGTGGCTCGGCATTGCCATCCAGGCGCTCTCCGAGAACAAGGAATACGCCGAACTGAACAAGGACGTCAAAGAAGGTGTTGTCGTCACCGAGATCAATCGCGACACGCCCGCGGCCGCCAGCGATTTGAAGCAGGCCGACATCATCGTCGCCGTGGACGGCAAACGCGTGGCCACGCCGAAGGAACTTCAGCTCGAAGTCCTTGGCACAAAAGTCGGCCAGAAGCTGACGCTCGACGTCGTGCGCGGCGGCAAAACGATCCAAGTGACGGTGCAAACTGCCGAGATGCCCGACCGGTTGCACGCCGCCGCGCGCCGCGCGCCGGGCAAATCGCCGGGGGAGTCCGCCTTCGGCTTGACGATCCAGACGCTGACCAAGGAACTCGCGGAACGATTCAAGGTTGGCGAGACCGAGGGTGTCATGGTCACCGATGTCGCTGACGGCAGCCTCGCGGCGGAAAAGGGATTCCAGCGCGGCGACGTGATCACCGAAGTTGACCGCGCGCCCGTGCGCAATACGGCGGAGTTCAAAGCCGCGATGGAGAAGGCCGACCCGAAGAAGGGCGTGCTTATTTTCTTCAAGCGTGGTGGCGCGTCAGCCTTTGTAGTGCTGAAGGAGAAGTAGAGGATTAGGGAACTGGAGTAATGGAGTAGTGGAGTGAGGGGGTAACTGGCCGTTGTCATTCCCAACACTCCAGCACTCCAGCACTCCATCACACCAGTGTTCTGAGCACACACAGGTTCTCGACGTCTTCATGAAGGTCGTCGCTCTTGGGCGTTTCCAGTACCATTGGCAGATTCCGCCAGCGTGGATCGGGTAACAAATGACGAAATGCATCCAACCCGAGCAACCCTTTCCCGATGTGCTCGTGGCGATCGACACGCGAACCCAGCGGCTTTTTCGAGTCGTTGAGATGGAAGGCGACGATTTGTTTGTGTCCGACAGTTTGATCCAACTCCCGCATCGTCGCACGATAGCCCCTCGGAGTTCGGATGTCATATCCCGCAGCGAAGAGGTGACAGGTATCTACGCAGACAGCGAGCCGTTCAGGCTGGTCCACCAGCTCGAAAATCTCCGCCAACTGTTCAAACCGATAGCCGAGGTTCGTGCCTTGACCCGCAGTCGTTTCAAGCGCGATTCGGACTTTGCTTCCACTCGTCTCTCGGAAGACTTCATTGAGGCTGTGGGCGATGGCTTTCAGCCCGGCGCGTTCCCCGGCGCCCATGTGCGAGCCGGGGTGCATCACGATGAATGGCACACCCAAGCGCTCGGCGCGCACGATTTCGTCGATCAGAGCGAAGATCGAGCGGCGTAGGAAGTGAAGGTTTGTGGACGCCAGGTTGACCAAGTAGCTGCTGTGCGCGAAGACAGGAGCGATGCGTGTGGTCTGCAGCAGCGCCGCAAACTTTTTCACCTCGGAAACGCCGAGCTTCTTGCCGCGCCACCGCGTGTTGTTCTTCAGAAAAATCTGTATGGTCTCGCAGCCGATCGACACGCCGCGTTCGAGGGCTTGGTCAACGCCGCCGGCAATGGACATGTGAGCGCCCAGCTTCGACATGCGCTTGATTGTGCAAGCAAAAACGGCCAAATGCAAAACATGAAGAAATTCCTCGGGTGGCTTGCGGTGATTGTCTTGGTGCTCTTGGCCGTGTTGGTGCTGGCGCGCAACTTCATCGCGCGCATCTCGGTCGAGATTGGTGCGACGCGGGCGACGGGCTTTCCATTGGAGATCGGCTCGGTCAACGTTGGGTTGTTCAACGGCCAGCTCGACGTGCGCGCCCTCAAGTTGATGAACCCACCCGATTTCCAGGAGAAGATATTCGTGGACATGCCGCAGCTTTATGTTGATTACCGCCTTGGCTCGATGCTCAGCGGCGCGCCGCACATCAACGACATGCTCATCAACATCAAGCAGCTCGTCGTCGTCAAGAACGGGAAAGGTGAGTCGAACGCCATGAAACTCAAGGGCGTCGTCTCTTCAGGCGGCAGCAGTTCCACCAAGTACCGGGTGGACCAACTGCGCATTCACATCGGCACGGTGACGATCAAGGATTACAGCCGGGGCAAGCCCACCGAGCGCAATATCACGCTCAACATGGATGTGACCTACAAGGACATCACCGATTCCACTGACATCACGCGGCTGGTGCTCATGACGGTGATGAGCCAGGTGCATTTGCCCGACATTGGCATCAAGATGGACGATCTCAAGAAGGGACTCGGCAACGTCACCGACACTGCTGGCAAGACAGTCAAAGGCGTAACCGAGACGCTCGAAAAGACCGGCAAAGGACTTCTCGACACACTCAAGCAAGCCGCGCCGCAGAAGTGAAGGCGGATTGGAGCGATGGAGCGTTGAGACGGTGGAGTACTGGAAACCCACTACTCCGTTACTCCATGGCTCCGTGATCCCATTCAGAATCCCTTGACCTGCCGCATCGCTTCGTACAACACGATTGCCACGGCTGTCGCCAGGTTCAAGCTGCGCGCGTCGGGATTGAACATCGGGATCGTGATGGTCGTGTCCGCATTCGCCTCCAGCAATTCCTTCGGCAAGCCCGCTGTCTCCCGTCCGAACACCAGATAATCTCCCCATTTGTATCGCGGTTCGGTGTACAGACGTGGCGCCTTCGTTTCGACGAAATAGAAGCGTGGCCCCTCACCTTGATCCTCTCTCCGCGAGCGGGGCGAGGAGATCCCCTCTCCCTTGCTAGTGCGAGGGAGAGGGTTAGGGTGAGGGTTGGCGTTCATTGCCTGCGCGAGCAGATCGTCAAAGGAGTCCCAATACTTCCACGTGATATGTTGCCAGTAATCCATGCCCGCGCGTTTCAGTTCGCGGTCATCGAGTCGAAACCCGAGTGGGCCGACAAGGTGCAGCGTCGCGCCCGTCGCAGCGCATAAACGACCGACATTTCCCGTGTTGGGCGGAATTTCTGGTTCGATCAGGACGACGTTCATCGGGGAAAATTATAGGGCAACCGAGGCGGTTGCCCCACAATTTTCGCCTAGTGCCTTGTTTTACTTCGCCTTCGCGAATCGCGCGGCGACTTCGTCCCAGTTGGCGGTGTTCCACCACGCCGCGAGGTATTCATTGCGCCTGTTCTGATACTTCAAATAGTACGCGTGCTCCCAAACGTCGATGCCGAGGATCGGCACGTCGCCTTCCATCAGCGGGCTGTCCTGGTTCGCGGTCGAGTACGCCTTGAGTTTCTTGTCCTTGCCAACCACCAGCCACGACCAGCCGCTGCCGAAGCGGGTCATCCCGTTGTTGGTGATCGTCTCCTTGAACTTAGCGAAGCCGCCGAACGTGCTGTTGATGGCCACCGCTAGTTCGCCAGTTGGCTCACCGCCGCCGCCTTTCTTCATGATCGTCCAGAACAGGCTGTGGTTGTGATGGCCGCCGCCGTTGTTACGAACGGCTGTGCGAATATCCTCGGGCACGGCGTTGAGGTTGCTCAACAACGCTTCCAGGCTTTTCTTGTGCAGATCGGCATGTTTGTCCAATGCGGCGTTGAGGTTGTTGACATAGGCTTGATGATGTTTGGTGTGATGAATCTCCATCGTGCGCGCGTCAATGTGCGGTTCCAATGCGTCGTACGCGTACGGTAATTTCGGTAATTCGTGTGCCATGATCGGACTCCTTTCCTCAGTTTATGATGAGACTGCTGCGAAAAAGTTTCGCCATCCGCGCGAAGGTTACCGCGCCTCATTCGTGCTGTCAAATTGCTTCCGCCAGAAATGAGTTTGAAAACGGAAGAACGCAGTTTAATCTTGCGAGGTGAGGAGGCGAAGGATTTATATGCCGCAGAGAAGCAGATGGGTGCTGGTGGTTGAAGACGGGGCGATTTCTATCGAACTGGCCGAGTGATGAGGCGCGTCGTCCATCATGCCAAACGAGTCGTTCGGATCACGGCAGGCATCGTGATTGTGATCACGGGCCTGATCATGAGCATCCCCGGCGTGCCGGGGCCGGGCTTGCTGGTGGCGTTCGTGGGACTGAGCATTCTTGCAATTGATTTTGTCTGGGCGCACCGGTTGAAGAAGCAATTGAAGGATCAGGCAGGGAAGATCGTGGCCAAGGTGCGAGGGAGAGAGGTCGCGAAGCCTGGCGACAAACCCTCGCCCTGACCCTCTCCCTTTCGAAGGGAGAGGGTAGCGTCTCCTCTCTCCGCTCGCGGGGAGAGGATCAAGGTGAGGGGATGACTACCGCGCCGCTTTTTCGTACCAGTGTTCGCAGTATTCCTTGCTGCGGATTTTCCTCTGCAAGCCAAACCCGAAGCCGATCAGCTTTGCGGTCATCGTCCACAACGATGTCTGGTCAATCTTGCGTGTGGACGTGATGATCCAGCAATCACGCAGCAGGTTGAATTTCTGGCCGCGCGGTTTTCCGAGTTTGCGCAGGTCGTAGGCGAGTTGCAAATCTTCGGCGGCGTAGATTTCCTCGTCGTAACCGCCGACGGCCTCGAAGTCTTCCTTGCGGCAATGCATCACCCCAACGCCCACACGGCTGAACGTCACGTAGATGTGCCACAAGGTATAAAAGAAAATGATCTTGAGGTTGCGTCGCTCGGGGTGAATCCAGGTGCCACCGCCGACGATGTGAGGATCGCTGAGGTGGTCATGGATGCGGCAGAACATGTTTTCCGTGACGCAGTTGTCGGCATCACAAAAAGCCAGAAACTTTCCAGACGCGGCTCTCGCTCCGGCGTTGCGAGCGCGGCCGATATTGTTGATGGGTTCGAAGACGACCTTCGCGCCATGCTCGCGCGCGACATCCGCGGTGCGGTCCTGACTGTTGTTGTCAACGACGATGATCTCGGCGGACGCGCCTCGTTCGCGTTTGTAGCGGGCGACAGCCTGCTTCAGGGATTCCAGCGTGCGCCCGATGTATTTTTCCTCATTCCACGCAGGGACGATGATGGAAAGAGTGGGTTGGGTCATAAAAAGATAAGCATGTGGGAGCGGCGTCCCCGCCGCGACCGGAAAACAGAATCGCGGCGGGGACGCCGATCCCACAGCAATCATTTCTGCGTAGCCGGCTTTTCCGCCTCATCAATCAGCATGACAGGGATGCCGTCGCGAATCGGGTAACGCAAGCCGCATTCTGGATTTGTGCAGATGATCTTGTCGTTCTCCAAACGCACGTCCGCCCTGCATTTCGGACAGGCCAGGATTTCCAACAACTCCTTGTCGATCATAACGTTTCCTCCGCTTCTGTAGCGGCGCTTCCCTGCCCCGAAAGCTTTCGGGGTGAACGAAGCGCCGTTAGGTGCGAGCCAACATAACGGCTTCGGCGGTTCACAGAACCGCCGCTACAACCCGGCAAGCTTCTTCGTAAACTTCTTTGACCGCGACGCCCGCTTTGACCGCCGCCTGTTTGCACGATTCGAATTCAGGTGACCGCGACACGATGGTATCGCCGAGTCGTCCGATTTTCACTTCGATTTCGCCGAATCTGGTTTGGACTTTGACAATCTCTCGCGCCAGCTTGCGCCGTTGCGCCTCGTGCACGCGCACGCCGAAGCTCGTCGTGTGACGCAACAACAATTCCGTCATCCGATCAACATGGTTGCACTTGCACAATACCGTCAACAACGTGCCTGGGCGATTCTTCTTCATCTGCACCGACGTCAGGAACACGTCGAGCGCGCCCGCTTCCAGCAGCCGCTCCATCACATCGCCGAACAACTGCGGATTCATGTCGTCAATGTTCGTCTCGATAACCGCCACCGTGTCCTGCTCTTCATTCTTGCTCGTACTCGCTTGCCCGCCGTAGCCTTGGCGAAGGCGGGTGCTCTCTCCCAAGACCGCCCGCAGGACATTCGGCGTTTTTTCCAAATCGTGTGTGCCGGCGCCGTAGCCGATCTTCTCGACGCTCATCGCGGGCATCGGGCCGAATCGGGTGCAGAACTCCGCGAGGATCGCCGCGCCGGTCGGCGTCACCAGTTCCACAGGATCGGCCGATGGTTGAGTGGGCACGCCTTTCAACAGTTCCAGCGTCGCCGGCGCGGGAATCGGGAACCGTCCATGCGCCGTGTCCACAAAACCCGACCCCAAACGCGGCGGCGAGGCTTGCACTTCGTCCACACCGAGCATCTCCACGGCAACGGAGGCCCCGACGATGTCCACGATCGAGTCCACCGCACCGATTTCGTGAAAGCGGATTTTTTCCAGCGCGCTGCCGTGGATTTTCGCTTCCGCTTCACCGATGCGACGGAACACGCTCAACGCTCGACGCTTTACGCTCTGCGCCAACGCGCTTGCCTCGATGAGCGAAGTGATCTCCGCGTAGCCGCGATGTTCGCCTGTCCGCCGAAGCCCTGACGAAGGCGGATGCTTATCCTCGCGCTCCTGCTCGTGCTCATTCTCGTGCTCATGCTCATGCTCGTGATGTTCTTCTTCGCAATCAAACTTCGTTGCGAAAATGTTTTGCTTCACCACGCGCCGCGAAGAGATCTGATAGCCGTGCAGATCGAGCTTTGCCAGTTCGTCGCGCAATTTGTCTTCCGATACGCCGAGATCGAGCAGCGCCCCAAGAAACATGTCGCCGCTGATGCCCGAAAAGCAGTCGAGATAGAGAAGCTTCATATTAGCCACAGATACACACGGATTGTCACTGATACTAACAGATATGCTTCACCTGTGTCCATCTGTGACCCAAGGTTGTCAGAGCGAACCTGAAACCGGTCCGCGAACGCATCTTCTGCAACTTGTCATTCTGAGCGAAGCGAAGAATCTCTGCCGTCTCCTATGTTTCCAGAACGACTGAGACCCTTCGCTCCGCTCAGGGTGACAACTGGGGGAAGCATCCGGTTGAACTCTAATTGCTCGCGAAGATCTTGCGGAGCGTGTTCGAGTTGACGTTGCAGGCGGCGCGACAGCGCGATTCTCATGCGCGTCGGCGGGGCTTGGTAATCGAGGCGGCAAACGCGGCTGGCGACTCGTGCACCTGGGCGATACCGGCCTCCAATTCCGCGCGGGCTTCATGAGCGAGATAATCTGCCGCGGCGTCGCTGACGTGCAGCGCAGGTGAACCGTTCGCGTCCACCGGCACAATCGCCGCGGCCTGCTTCGACCCGCGCATAATCACCACCCGTTCGCCTCGCAGGGCAGCGTCAACCAACGCCCCGAGCCGCGTCTTGGCTTGTGTAATCGTCGCCTTGGTCAAGGCCTGAACCTAGTCGAAACCCTCCACCGCGTCAAACTCTGAGCCGTTGGTAGGGACGGACCGCCGGGCCGTCCGATTCCCGACTGCGGCGCGCCCGGCGGTCGCGCCCTACCAAAACACCTCCGAGCAGCGCGCTGCGTGTGTGGCCATAGCTTTACCCCGCTCCACGGGGCAAGCTCCGTTGCGGCGACGGCCCAAGAAACATGTCGCCGCTGATCCCCGCACAGCAGTCGAGGTAGAGGAGTCTCATCAACTGATTTGACTATAGCAGACTCAGCCAACGAGCCGCAACATAGTTTGCGCCGAGGAGGAGTTTCGGCTTGCCGCACTGGAAGTCGGCCACTACGATGGCTGCTGCGAAGTTACTTGTGTGATGCCGATGGCCGGTCACACGCGAAATAACCAGCGGCTGCGTTTGCTTGTTCATAATGAGCCCGTCGCAAAGAAAACCCAAAGAAGTCTTGCATGATAAACCTTCCAAGGCAGAGATGATCACTTGCCTCCAGAAGTCCGGGTATCTTCTCGAAGGCCGACTGGTCAAAGCTCTCGACGCTCTAGGATTGTTAGTAGAGCCTAGCCAATCCCTGCTCGATGAAACAACTGGCGTCTCAAGAGAAGTGGATATCGTCGCAGAAAGCTACCGGCAGGCAACGGAAACACCAAAGATATGCGTAAAGACTACGTTTGTTATTGAGGCAATCAACAACATATACCCCGTCGTGTTACTTACCCGTAAGCTCTGGACTCCCAATACACCTTCTGACGACTACCTCCATTACAAGGTCACACCTTCAGAAGACAAGCCCTACCACCCGTTCTTGGACAAGCTGGATCTTCAGCAAGTACAGGGCGTTCACCGTTGGGAGATTTACTCACAATATTGTGCCTTCACGCGGAAGAAGCAGAATGACGAACTCATGGCGTCTCACCCCGAGGACCTCCACGCCTCAATTCGGAAAGCGGTCAGTTACTTGTTCGTTTCCAAGGACGAATATTATGGCTGGATGGATAATCATCCGGAAGACAGCTACTGGAGGCTGTTCCAGTGGCAAGCCTTGGTGGTTCTCCAAGGTGATTTGTACATTATGCGTGAGGATGAGAGGAAGAAACCTGACCTTGTCGCAGTTGGCGTCGCAAGACTAGAGTACAACTTCCACCACCGTGGCACTCCGAGGACAGTCATCGTGAACTTTGTTACCGAGTCCGCGCTTCCTCAGTTCGTCGAGGAAGTGCTTGTCCACAACGAGACGATCGAGACGCAAATCGCCGCACTCAGACCCTCTGCAGATACAGGCGAGAACACCACTGCGTGATTACGTCTTAAGTTTGTAGATGCGGCATCCGTAGCGCGTCTTTTTGACATCAGGCAAAGACTGCGCTCCCCACTTCACGAAGTGAATCACTTCGAAGATTCAGCCCCTCGACATACTTGCGTCTTCCGAATACACAGAGATACGCAGCTGATCCCGGATGCGTCGCCTTGAACCAAGCCAGCTTCTCACAATCCCGTTGAATATTGATTCGCACTGCCTTTGCCCATTTCACTTCAATCACGAAGTCCAGATTATCGTGAGATGCTTTGAAGTCGATTCTGCGCTTGTCACCGGGGCCAGAGCCACCCAAGCCCTTGCAGGGATATTCGCACACGACGCGGCATCCATGGGCTGTCAGTATCCTCAATATCGGTTCGTATAGGAGATACTCACTGTACGCCTGCTTCATCAAGCAAGCGGAAAGATAGGTCACATATCCCGCCAAGCCTCTCTGGATACCGTTCAGTAAATCAGCCTGAGGATTCATGAGCGCAGCGACAATGGCTTCATGAACCTAATCTGCCACATCATAAAATCATTGCCGCGCCAGCTGGTTGATTAAGCTGGCGGCGTAACCGGCGCCGAAGCCGTTGTTGATATTGACCACGGTCACGCCGCTGGCGCAGGAGTTGAGCATCGCCAACAGCGCCGCGATGCCGCCGAAGCTCGCGCCGTAACCCACGCTGGTGGGGACGGCGATGACGGGCTTGTCCACGAGGCCGCCGACGACGCTCGGCAGGGCGCCTTCCATGCCCGCGACGACGATCAACACGTTGGCGTCGAGCAATTCTTCATTGAGCGCCAGCAACCGATGGATGCCAGACACGCCCACATCATAAAACCGTTTCACGCGGTTGCCCATGATGTCGGCGGTGATGACCGCTTCCTCGGCCACGGAAATATCGGTCGTGCCCGCGCAGAGGACGGCGATGGTGCCGCCGCGTTTGGGCAGTGCCTTGCGGGTGACGGTGATTGCCCGGGCCGCTTCGTGATAGCGCGCCTTCGGGAAAGCGCGTTTCACGGCGCGGAAGGTTTCCTTCGACGCGCGTGTGGCCAGCAGATTCTCGTTGTGCTGGAGAATTGAGCGCGCGATCTTGACGACCTGGGCAGGCGTCTTGCCTTCGCAGTAAATAACCTCCGGGAATCCCTTGCGCAGCGCGCGATGACCGTCCACTCGCGCGAAATCCAGATCGTGAATCGCCAGCGACTTGAGCTGCCTTAACGCGGTGTTCACCGACCGCTTGCCAGCCCGCACGTCGTCGAGCAACTCCGCGAGTTTCCTTTCGTTCACGGCCACATGGTAGCAGATGCAGCCGCACCAGCGCACAACATTTTTAGCCGCAAGTAGGCGCAAAGCGACGCAAGAAATCTTACCGCGGATGAACGCAGATGAACGCGGATTGTGCTCGACTTCTGCGGCTCTGCTGTGGTATGAAAACGGCCCGTGGTGGGGAGCGGATGTAGGACGCTTGGTCCTGTCGGGTTGTTCAAAAGAGAAGCGCGATGAAAACAAAGGAGCATCGGTCTTCGCTCGGTCGAGCGATTCTTGCTGGACTCGGCTGTCTATTCATTCTAGCTGCGCCGGCTCGCGCACAAACCATTCCGAATGCTCCGACCAATCTGGCAGCCACTGTGGTATCTGCCAACCAGATCAATTTGTCGTGGACTGACGTTTCCACAAACGAAGACGGATTTAAGATCGAGCGTTCCACTGACGGAACCAACTTCACTCAGATCGCGCAAGTGTTGCCCAACACCACCGTCTATCTCAACACCGGCCTTTGGCCCGCCACGACCTATTCCTATCGGGTGCGCGCGTACAACTCTGGTGACGACTCCGATTTCTCCAACGTGGCGAGCGCCAGCACGCCAGTGCTGTGCGCCCCCACATCCGTGATCGGCTGGGGCAACAACGTTTTCGGACAGATAACGCCGCCGCCGGGGCTGACGAATGTGGTGGCCATCGCCGCCGGAGAATTCCACGGTTTGGCGGTCAACGAAGATCACACGGTGATCGGTTGGGGGCGCAATGACCTCGGCCAAGCCACGCCGCCGGCAGGGCTGACCGGTGTCGTGGCCATCGCCGCCGGGGGTTTCTTCAACGCTAGCATGACCATCGGTGGTCATAGTCTGGCGTTGAAGAGTGACGGCACGGTTGTCGGCTGGGGCAACAACGCCAACGGGCAAGCGACGCCGCCCGCCGGGCTGACTGGAGTCGTCGCCATCTCTGCCGGCGGGTTCCATAGTTTGGCGTTGAAGAGCGATGGCACGGTCGTCGGCTGGGGCAACAATAGTTATGGGCAGGCGACGACGCCGGCGGGGTTGAGCAACGTGGTCGCAATCGCGGCTGGAGGTTTTCACAATTTGGCCGTAAGAAGCGACGGCACCGTCGTCGGCTGGGGCTGGAACAGTTTCGGTTACGCCACGCCTCCCGCCGGCGCAACGGGTGTCGTCGCCGTCGCGGCCGGCCAAGACTTTAGTTTAGTATTGAAAGGCAATGGCACGGTCCTGGGCTGGGGTAATTGTCCTTACGGACAATGCTCGCCCCCTTCCGGACTGAACGGAGTGGTCGCCATCGCTGCAGCCGCTCAGCACGCGCTGGCGTTGAAGAGCGACGGCACCGTCGTTGCGTGGGGCTACGACGGGTATGGCCAATCAACCCCGCCGGGGGGGCTGACGGGGCTGGCCGCCGTAGCCTGTGGCGAATACTTCAGTCTGGCTCTGCAAAGCGCTCTCAGTGCTCCCTCGGCACTCACCGCGACTGCCGTCTCGTCGAATCAGATCAACCTGTCGTGGACCGACAACTCCGACAACGAGGACGGATTCAAGATCGAGCGGGCACCGGACAACGGCGGCGTCCCGGGTACATGGGCACAGATTGCGGTTGTGAGTTCGAACATCACCGCCTATGGCGACACCGGCTTGTCGGAGAACGTCAAGTACTGGTATCGCGTGCGTGCGTTCAACGCGGGCAGGGATTCCTACTACAGCAACCAAGCGAGCACAACAATCCCGTTGCCGCCAGCGGCCCCGTCGAATCTGACGGCGGTGACTGCCAATCAGATCAACCTGTCGTGGACCGACAACGCCTACAACGAGGACGGCTTCAAGATTGAGCGGGCACCGGACAACGCCGGCAGCCCGGGCGCGTGGGCGCTGGTAGCGACGGTGGCCGCGAATGTCACCAACTACAACGACACAGGATTGTCGCCGGGCACGACGTACTGGTATCGCGTGCGAGCGTACAATGTCAGCGGAGATTCCGACTACAGCAACCAAGCCAGTGCGATCACCCCGCCTCTTCTCACCCCATCGGCTCTGATCGCGACGGCGATATCCACCAATCAGATCAACCTGTCGTGGACCGACAACTCCGACAACGAGGACGGATTCAAGATTGAACGGGCACAAGACGTTGCCGGTAATCCAGTCGCTTGGACGCAGATTGCGACGGTGGGCGTGAATACCGCAACGTACAATGACACAGGACTGCCGGCCAACAAGAAATACTGGTACCGGGTGCGAGCGTACAATGCGCAGGGCAATTCAAACTACAGCAACCAGGCGAGTGCCACCACGCCGGCCCTGTGCCCCAGGCTCGTTGTCGGCTGGGGGAACTCGTCTATTGCGCCGCCCGCGGGGTTGGAATGGGTTATCGCCATTGCCGCCGGCGACTTCCATGCTCTGGCCCTAAAGAGCGATGGCACTGTTGTCGGCTGGGGGAACTCGTACTATGCAACGCCGCCGGCCGGGCTGAGCAATGTGGTCGCCATCTCCGCCCAGTACGAACACAGTCTGGTGCTCAAGAGCGATGGCACCGTTACCAACTGGGGCTACGGTCCGCCGACGCCGCCGGCCGGGCTGAGCAATGTGATCGCCATCGCGGCCGGGAGCTACCACGATCTGGCGCTCAAGGCCAACGGCACCGTCGTCAGTTGGGGCAGCGCTCAGACGCCGCCGGCGGGACTGAGCAATGTGGTGGCAATCGCAGCCGGGAACTACAACGGTTTGGCGTTAAAGAGCGACGGCACCGTCGTCAGTTGGGGCGGCTCGACACCGCCGGGGGGGCTGACCAACGTGGTGGCCATCGCTGCCGGCAGCTCTCAATGTCTGGCCTTGAAGAGCAATGGCACCATTGTCAGTTGGGGAGGCGGTCCCACCCCGCCAGCGGGTCTGAGCAATGTGGTCGCCATCTCGGCCGGTTCGTACTACTGTCTGGCGCTGAAGAGCGATGGCACCGTCGTCGGCTGGGGCGGTCCAACGCCGCCGGCGGGCCTGACCCGGGTGGTCGCCATCGCTGCAGCTGGCAATTACAGCGGTCTGGCCTTGACGATGCCGTGTTCCTTCAGCGCGCCATCGGCGCTCACCGCGACCGCCGTGTCCGCGAGCCAGATCAATCTGGCGTGGTTGGACAACTCTCCCGACGAGAACGGATTCAAGATCGAGCGTTCCACCGATGGAACCAACTTCACCCAGATCGCGCAGGTATTGCCCAACACCACGAGTTATCGGAATACCGGGCTTTGGCCCGGCACGACGTATTACTATCGGGTGCGTCCCTACAATTCTGGAGGCGACTGGGATCCTTCCAACGTAGCAAGTGCCGGCACGCCGGCTCAGTGCCTTACATCCATCGCCAAATGGGGCAATGGCCCAATGCCGCCGCCGAATCTGACCAATGTGGTGGCCATCGCCGCTGGTTCGTCCTTTTACGATCTGGCGTTGAAGAGCGATGGCACTGTCGTCGGCTGGGGCGGTCAGACCCCGCCTGCGGGACTGAGCAATGTGGTGGCCATCGCAGCCGGCTCTTCCCATGGTTTGGCGCTGAAGAGCGATGGCACTGTTGTCGGCTGGGGGAACCCACCCCCGGCAACGGTGCCGGCCGGACTGAGCAATGTGGTGGCCATCGCCGCCGGCTTCAGCCACAGTCTGGCGTTGAAGAGCGATGGCACTGTTGTCGGCTGGGGTATCAATTCCTACGGCCAGACGAATTGCCCGGCAGGACTGAGTAGCGTGGTGGCCATCGCGGCCGGCTATTACCACAATCTCGCACTGAAATGTGATGGCACTGTCGTCGGCTGGGGACGCAATGACTACGGCCAAGCCACTCCGCCAGCGGCCCTGCGCGCGGTGACGGCCATCGCGGCCGGCTACAACCACAGTCTGGCGCTAACCAGCTACGGCACTATCGTCGGGTGGGGTTCAATCAGTTACGGCAAAAGCACTCCCCCGGCAGGGCTGACCAGCGTGGTGGGCATCGGCGCCGGTTACAGTCACAGTCTGGCGCTGAAGAGCAACGGCACGGTTGTCGCCTGGGGTGACAATTCCTACAGCCAGACGAATATCCCGGCCGGACTGAGCGGAGTGGTGGCCATCGCGGCCGGTCAGTACCACAGTTTGGCCATGTCATGCGCTCCCAGCGCCCCGTCGGCTCTGGGCGCGACCGCGGTCGCCGCGAGCCAGATCAATCTGGGTTGGACGGACAACTCCAAGAGCGAGGACCGGTTTGGAATCGAGAGAGCAACTTCGTACACCGGGCCGTGGACTGAGATTGGCAGCGCGGACTTCAATGTCACGACGTATTCGGACACGGGAGTGGGTTGCGGTCACACGTACTTCTATCGCGTTCGCGCCTACAATGCCATGGGCGGGTCCCCTTACTCGAGCATTGCCTACACAGACACTTCGGCCGCTGACTCCGATAGTGACGGCATGACGGACTGCTGGACGCTTCAGTACTTTGGTCATCCGACCGGCCAAGAATCGGACCACTCACGAGCGACCGACGATGCCGATGGCGACGGGCTTACGAACCTTCAAGAATTTCAAGCCGGCACTGATCCGACCATTCCGGCGCCGGCGGCTCCATCAGGTCTGACTGCAACGGCGGTCTCGACAAATCAGATTGACCTATCGTGGACAGACAATGCGAGCACCGAGGACGGTTTCAAGATTGATCGAGCGCCGGACGATGGTGGCAGGCCGGGCACTTGGACGCAGATTGCTACCACGAGCTCGAATGTCACGACGTACAGCGACACGGGACTGGCGCCCAACAGGACCTACTGGTATCGCGTTGTGGCGTACAATGCGGGAGGTGAGTTGGGCAGCAACGAAGCGAATGCCACCACTCCTTGTGCGCCGTTCGACCCGACCATCATCACGACCCCGCCTTCCTCCCAAGTGGTGTGCCCAGGTGAGACAGCCACGTTTTCGGTCGGCGCGATCGGGAGTTCGCTGACGTATCAATGGCGCAAGAACGGCATGGATCTCACCGACAGCGACGGCATCTCAGGTGCCAATACCGCGACGCTAACGATCAGCAACGCCCTTCCGGGCTGGGGCGGAATCTGTGACACCGTGATGGGAACGGACGGGGCAGGGAAGGCGTTCGGCGACGTCGTTGCCGGGCAGACCTATGGCTACCAAGCCATCGGGTGCGTGATGTATGCCTACGGCGGCTACGTTAATCCGAGCGGGCTACTGTCCACGAACGGCTGTTCTACGCTGGACATCCCGGGCGTGGTCAGCGATGGCAACCCGCCGTTCATATGTCCCGGCCTTACGAATTGGTCCTTGGTGGGAAAGGTGGGGGATAACTGCATTCAACTTGGAAGGAGTGGCTGTTTTGTCGCTCCAGCGTCCGGCACGTTGACGTTGTATTGCAACGATCAAACCGGTCTACTGGGAGACAACGGCGGCTCTTGGAACGTTTGCGTTAGCCTTGGTTCGGAGGGCGTGTACGATGTTGTCGTGACCGGTGTGTGCGGGAGCCAGGTGTCATCGGGTGCCGTCCTCAAGGTAAACTCAACGCCGGGTTGCATGACGCTCGTCGCCACGTCGCCGCCGGACTACGGCTACACAATCGATTCCAACGTCACGGTGGCAGGAAAGGCGTCTGCAGGCGCAGGCTTGAATGGTGTCACGGTTAACTTGGTCGGCGCGACGAGCGCCGACGGCTTTACGAATTGGACGGCCAGCGTTTCGGGCCTGGCTGTTGGCACCAACACGCTGGTGGTGATCGCCACAGATCAAGCGGTGCCCGCACACACACTCACAAACGTCTCGCATGTCATCTACGCCAGCGGCGCGTACGATGGAAACGGAGACGCTCTGCCAGACGTTTGGCAGGTGCAGTACTTCGGCTCGGTTAACTCACTCAACGCCGCTCCAACTGCCGATCCGGACGGCGACGGCATGTCCAATCTGCAGGAGTATCTGGCTGGCACCGATCCAACCAACAGCCTCTCGGTGTTGCGCATCACTGCCATCGCACAAGAAGGCGACGATATGCGCGTGACTTGGACGATGGGCAACGGCAAGACCAACGCGCTGCAAGCAACGGCAGGCGATGACGGCGGCGGTTTCACCAACACGTTCACCGACCTGTTTATCGTCACCAACACCGTCGGCACCGTGACCAACTATTTGGATGCGGGCGGCGCGACGAACTCCCCCGCCCGCTACTACCGTGTCCGTCTGGTACCGTAGTGGGGCAGGCGGGACGCGCTCCTCCGTCGCGTCCGTAACAATCGGGCAGCCACGACAGTCGCCGACGCGCCAAAGCCGCTATGGCGACGACACTCGTGTCGAAGCTCCCACAATTCTTCGCCAGACGGCTCGGCATCAGCCGAGTTCCTGTCCCGTGATCGCGTCGACGACTTTGAACTGCTCGAAGTGGAGCGATGGGTCGGCGCGGAAGCTGAGTTTGCCCGAGAGTTTCTTTTCCAGTTCGATGAGCAACGCCTCGTCCTCCGTCCGCAGGCGATTGAGCACTTCGGGGTGGACGTAGATGCGCAGGTGCGGTTGCTCGGTCTTGCCTTGCTCCTTGAGGCGGCGCAACACTTCGCTGATCTTGCGCTGGATCTCAACCGACATGGAGAGCGCGCTTTTGACCATGCCGCGACCCTTGCAATAGGGGCAGTCCTCGTACACCGCGCTGGCCATGCTTTCGCTGTGGCGTTGGCGTGTCATCTCCATCAATCCAAGCAGGGAGATCGGCAGGATGCGCGTCTTGGCCTTGTCGCGCTTTACGCCTTCGCGAACGCGCTGCGCCACCTTCTGCTGGTCGTTGCGGTGGCGCATATCGATGAAGTCGATGACAATAAGGCCGCCGATGTTGCGCAAGCGAAGCTGACGGCAGATTTCCTCCGCCGCTTCGAGGTTGGTCTGGACGATGGTGGTCTCCAGGTCCTTCTGCGATTTGTGGTGGCCCGTGTTGACGTCGACCGCCACCAACGCCTCGGTCTCGTCGATGCAGATGTAGCCGCCCGATCTGAGCCAGACCTGGCGGCGGAACGCGTTCTCGATTTGCTTCTCGACGTTGAACCGGGTGAAGATCGGCGTGGGTTCGTTGTAGAGTTTGACTTTGCCACGGGACAGACGGCTGATCTGGCCAATCATGTTGCGGATACGCTCGTAAGCCTGTTCGTGGTCCACCACGATGCGGTCCACTTCCTCGGTGAGGAAATCGCGTACGGTGCGCTCGATGAGATCTGGCTCTTGAAAGACGCAGGATGGCGTCGGACCGTTCTTGATTTTCTCCTCGACCTGCTTCCATGTCTTGATGAGCAGTTCGAGATCGCGGATGAAGTAGCGTTTGCGCTGGCCTTCGCCGACGGTGCGCACGATGACGCCCATGCCTTCGGGGATGCGCAGCCGCTGCAGGATTTGTTTGAGGCGCTGGCGCTCCCTGTCATTCTCGATCTTGCGCGAGATGCCGCGTTGCGGGTTGAACGGCATCAGCACAAGGTAGCGGCCGGGAATGCTGATGTTGGTCGTGACGCGCGGGCCTTTTGTGCCGATCGGGCCTTTGACGACCTGCACGATGACTTCCGAGTTTGGCGGGTACAGTTTCGGGATGTCCTGCTGGGTGATTTTGCGCTGGGGTTTGCTCGCCGCAGCCTCAGGCATTTCCAGCAAATCAATGCGTTGATCGAGCGACTCGGGAATGATATCCCAGTAGTGCAAGAACGCGTTCTTCTCGAAACCGATGTCCACGAAGGCGGCCTTCAGGCCCGGCTCGAGATTTTTGATTTTGCCCTTGAAGATGCTGGCGACGATGTTCTTTTCGGTCGTGCGCTCGATGCTGAACTCTTCGAGTTGTCCTTCTTCCATCACGGCGACGCGGTTTTCCAGCGCCTCGGCGTTGACGATGATTTCCTTGGTGATTTTCCTTCGGCGACGGCCCGTCAGCAGTTCTTCACCCCTTTTCAGAATTTGTTTAATCGCTTCCACGGTCAATAGGCCCTCCTGTGAATCCAGACGTTTTGTAACAGCCCCAGGGCCGTCATGCTGGCCAGCACAAACGAGCCGCCGTAGCTGAGTAATGGCAGGGGCAGACCCGTGACCGGCATCAAGCCGATGGTCATACCCACGTTAATGAACGCATGAAAAAACAACATGGCGACGACCCCCGTCGCCAACAACATGCCGAGGCGGTCGCGTGCGTTCGCCGCGATCCGCAGCCCGGAGAACAGAATCACTGCATACAGCCCCACCACGCACGCGCTGCCAACGAATCCTTTTTCCTCGGCGATGACGCTGAACAAGAAGTCATTCGGCGTCACGGTGCGCGGCAAGTAACCCAACAAATTCTGTGTGCCCTGCAAATAACCTTTCCCACTCACTCCGCCTGAGCCCACCGCGATCAACGACTGATTTAGATTCCACCCATCGCCGAGTGGGTCACGGTTCGGATTCAGAAACACGGTGAGCCGGTCTTTCTGGTAGTCCTTCAGTTTCAACCATGCCAGCGGCGTAAGGGCCATCCCCAAAAGCGTCACCAGCAACAGATGTTTGACTCTCACGCCTGCCACAAACATCAACCCAAAACAGATCGGCATCAACACCATTGCCGATCCCAGGTCCGGCTCGATCATGATCAGCACCAGCGGCAAACCCACCAGACCGAGCGCGACCCAGACCGTACCCCATCTCCGCCGCAGTTGTGGGGTGCGGTGAAGGAGATAATACGACAACGCGAGCACAACCGCCAGCTTCGCGATTTCGGCTGGCTGAATACCAAAACTACCCCAACCGAGCCAACGCCGCGCCCCGTAAACTTTCGCCCCCGCTATCAGCACCAACACCAACAAACCCACGGCCATCGCGTACCACACGGCCGCCCATTGGCAGAGCAGCCGGTAATCAATCAGCGCCGCCGCCACGTACACAATCACTCCGACCCCGAACCACACGATCTGCATCCTGTAAAAATGCGGCATCGGCTCGCCCGGGCCGCGATAAGATGCGCTGTAGATGAAGAAAACGCTACCCACCGCCAGTGCTACCATCGCACCAAACAGCAGCCAGTCCATCCGCATAAGCGAATCGATGTAACGCTTCATGCCGTATTTTGGAGTGCTGCGGCTTGACGCAGCTTTGCCGTTTCTCGATGTATCTCTGAAAGCGGTGTCAAGCCACCGCACTCCAAGTTTTTAATCCGCATACACCGCGCCTCCAGCCACCGCTTCCATCTTCTTCTGGAAAATCCCCGCCAGAATCGCGCCGGCCACCGGCGCGGCCGTGTGGCCGCCGCTGTCGCCGTCTTCGATCAACACCGACAACGCCACCTGCGGATCATCGTGGGGCGCGAACCCGATGAACCACGCCCGCTTGATCCGGCCCTCACGCATTTGAAATTCGGCCGTACCCGTTTTACCGGCGACACTCAATCCTCTGACCGCCGCCCGATGGCCGGTGCCGTCCACGGATTGAATCGCGGCCAACATTGCTTGACGCACAAACTCGATGTTCTGCGGCGATTCGTGCAAACGGTTGCGGACTTCTGGATTCGTCTGACGCACGACTTGCCCGCCGTTTGCCTCAATGCGCTTGATCAGAAACGGTCGCCAAAGCGTGCCGCGATTGCCGAGCGCCGCCGCCATGCACGCCATCTGCAGCGGCGTTGCCAACAGGAAACTTTGGCCGATGGCCAGTTGCGCCGTGTCGCCATCCCACCAACGCTCGCCGCGCTGAACGCGTTTCCAGGCCGGTGTCGGCACAAGGCCGCTGAGATCGCGCCCCACGTCAACACCGGTTGGCTGACCGAGCCCGAGTTCGCCCGCCATTCGCGTAATCGCATCCACGCCCGTGGCGATGCCCTTTTCATAGAAATAAATGTCGCAGGATTCCTTGATCGCGGAGAATGCATCGACGGCGCCGTGACCGCGCGTGTTCCAGCAGCGGAATGGGCGCGACCAGTTGCCAATCTGGATCGCACCGTTGCAGACAATCGAGTCGCGTGGTGAAATGCTGCCCGCTTCCAGCCCGGCCAGCAACGTCACGGGCTTGAAGGCCGAGCCGGGCGCATAGCGCGCGCCGATGGCGCGGTTAAGCATCGGGCTGCGCGGATCGTTGATGACCGCGTTGACCGTCGCGGCGGGCACGCCGGGATTGAAAATGTTTGGATCAAAGGCGGGCGCGGATGCCATCGCCAGGATTTCGCCGTTGCGGGGATCGAGCACGACCGCCGCGCCGCGCAGTTCCTTTCCTGCAGAGAGTAGCGCGCGCTCAAGCGCCTCTTCCACAATCTTCTGGATCCGGGCGTCGAGCGTAAGTGTCACGCGGCCGCCAAGCTCGGCCGGTTTTCGTCCCACATCGCCGACCTTCCGTCCAGCGGGATTCACGCGGATCGTGTAGCCGCCCGGCGCACCGCGCAAGAATTCATCGCAGGCACGCTCGACGCCCTGTCTGCCGACGCTATCGGGCTGGTAGTAATAGAATCGCTCCATGTCCGCATCGTCGTTCTGATCCGCTTTGCCGATGTAGCCGAGCACGTGAGCGGCGAGTGAGCCGAGCGGATATTGACGCACGGGCGTCACGATCAAGTCTGCGCCGGGCAGGTTACTCGCGCGCTCCTCGAACGCCGCGACCATTTCGGGGCGCAGGTCTCGCCAGACGGGCAGCGGCAGCGGGCGGCGTCTCTGATAATGAATTCGCACGTCGCGGTCGGCGAGCGTCACCGGCATATTCAATGCCTGACTGAGCGCGGCGAGATTGGCCTCAGCGATCCTGACGATATCTTGTTTCTTCGACACCTGGCCGAGTTGATCAAGATAGAAGGCAATGTCGTAGCTGGGCCGGTTGTTGGCGAGCACCACGCCGTTGCGATCGACGATCTCGCCCCGCGCCGATGGGATACGGATGCGCCGCAGCGATTGCGCCTGGTCGCGTCCGCCGTAATGCTCGGCGTTCATGACCTGCACGCGCCATAAATCCGCCAGCAATATGAACAGCCCCAGCCCGATGATCACGCCGATCATCACCAGCCGTGGGTTGCTGTTTCGAAATGGAGCGCTGATGATCATGAGGCGCGTCCCAGAAGTCTTGCGTAGTCAACTGCGAGGAAGATCACGGGCGTGATGAGTCCACTCATCGCTGCGATCACCAAAATCTTAAGAACTGCGCCGGCGGAAAAGCCGAGGACAACGCACGCTGCCGCGGACGTCGCCGTTGCCGTCAACGCACCCGCTCCGATCTGCACCCACGGCAATTCGCGGTCAAATGTTTCGCGCAAGCCTGTCATCACAATCGCTACGATGCCATAGATCAACGCTGTTATCCCAAACGGCGCAGCCGACAGCGAATCCTGCATGAATCCCGCGCAGAGGGCCAAAAGCAGCGCACCGCTCCGGCGAAGAGTGAGTGCGCCGTACGCGATGAGCGCGGGCAGCAGTTCGAGCCGCATGCCGCCCAGCCACCACAGCGTCGGCAAACGCGCTTGGAGCGCGGACAGCATGAAGAGCCCGGTTGTCAGGATGAGTAAGTTCATTCGACGATCACGAGCACTTCCTCCAGCTTGTGGAAGTCCACGGCTGGTTTCACTTCGACGTCCTGATACATGCCCGTTTGCGGATTGAGGCGGACGCGCGTGACGGAGCCGATGTGAATTCCCTTCGGGAAAATGCCGCCGAGCCCCGATGTGATGACAGCTTCACCGGCTTTGATTCGCGCGTTGCGATCCACGAAAGTCATGAGGAGATGGGATTCATGGCCGAAGGCGTCTTCGGGACCGGAGACGACGCCCGGCTCACGGGAGTCCTGCAGCAAAGCACTGGCTTTGCAGTTCGGATCGGTGAGCAGGAGGACGCGAGCTTCGCCTTTGGTGACAGAAATCGTTTTCCCGATCAGGCCGTCGGCGTTAACGACGGGCATGTTGACGCGAATACCGTCTTCGCTGCCGCGATCGATTTGGATGCTCTTCCACCAGTTCGAGGAATCGCGACCAATGACACGTGCGCCGATGGTTTTGAGTGGGACACGCTCTTTGAGATTGAGTAGGTGTTCGAGTTCGAGGTTCCTGCGGCCCGCTTCGGCCAGGGATTGCACCTGCTGGCGCAATGCGTCGTTCTCGCCACGGAGGGCGCCGTTCTGCTTGGCGAGATCGCGACGCGAGCGCACAACAGGGATCAGATCGCCCAGTTTCACGAACGGCGTGCTCAGTTGTACAAAAATCATGCGCAGCTTGGTTGAGACAGTCCCGCCTGGGCGGGATTGGCCCAGGAAGATAATCCAGCCCAACACCAGCAGTCCGATGATGACCCAATTCTGTCGCTTCAATCAAAACCCAACGTTGTAGGCCGCGTGTTCTCACGCGGCGTTAATTTTCGCCCGCTGAGGGCAGCAGGCCTACAACCAATCTTCATTCATTCGGCGGGCGGGGCAGGGGATGGCCCGAATTCATCGAGCCAAGCTTACGCGGAATTCTTCGCAAGTTTCTCGAGAAATCCTAATTCTTGGAGAACGACGCCGGTGCCCATCGCGACCGCGCTAAGCGGATCGTCTGAGATGTGCACGGGAAGGCCTGTCTCTTCAGCAAGAAGCTTGTCGATGCCGCGAATGAGCGCGCCGCCGCCCGCCAGCACGATGCCTCGATCGACGAGGTCGGCTGCGAGTTCAGGCGGGCAACGCTCGAGCGTCACGCGCACGCTCTCGACGATCGTCGAGATCGGCTCCTGCAACGCTTCGCGCACTTCTTCGGAGGTGATCGTCAAGGTCTTCGGCAAGCCTGCCACGAGATCGCGGCCTTTGACTTCCATCGTCAGCTCTTGTTCGAGCGGGTAGGCCGAGCCGATCTTGATTTTGATGTCCTCCGCCATGCGTTCGCCAATCATTAAATTGTAAGCCCGCTTCATGTACTGGATGATGGCTTCATCCAGTTCATCACCTGCTACACGCACGCTGCGGCTGAGCACGATGCCCGCCAAGCTGATCAGGGCTACCTCGGTCGTGCCGCCGCCAATGTCCA
>Ga0187886_1001001_pt1 | contig 28282 bp, 25 predicted proteins | sample June2016WEW_20_1_FD_133001 | JGI IMG/M metagenome (GOLD analysis project Ga0187886, IMG submission 133001) | Peatland microbial communities from SPRUCE experiment site at the Marcell Experimental Forest, Minnesota, USA - June2016WEW_20_150 | ecosystem: Environmental > Terrestrial > Soil >...
GCAAGTACAAACAATCAACCGTCGTCGAGACTATAACAAGGGCCTCAGGGAGCTAATTAATGCCGCCTGATTATGAAAAAGTGTTCGATTTAAAAAGTGTCCCATTTCGCTGATTGACAACAGGGAGGGAGTACAATCAGGTACGTCCATATAGCTCGCTAGGCTAGCAGCCACCTGCTTCTGAGGCTATTATGCCGATAACTCTAATTTAGGAAGTGGTACAACTATTGGGGGTAGGTCAGACACAAACAGATCATGGCGTCTTATGAATCTGCGCCTAGTCCGGTAAACAACTTCCGGGAAAGCCACGACATGTGTGCACTTCATAAATAAAGACACCCGTCTTTACACCGGGATCTTCATCCATTATCTTCTTTGTCTCTTCTTCACTCGCATTGAAAATACCCACGCCGCTGAGCTCGCTGCCATCGGTGACAGGACAGACTATTGGCAGAACCCCTTCCGCACGAAGGGTAAAATTCCGTCTTCCATGCTCCCAAATAATTTTATCGGCTCCAGATTCATCCCTCTTCGGAGTACGTTTTAGGATAACAACGGTATAATTTCTGCTTTTTGAGATCATCTGCCGCATGAACTCATCGGTTATAGGTGTATTTTTGCCTATTGCATACGCCGTTTTATCGCCTCGCTGCATATTGAGTTTATAATCAGCTAAAGCCGTTCGCTTCGCCGTTTCAGAATAGAAGTAATTCGGCTTATTGATATCTTCTTCAAACTTTTTAAGTCGTTCCTCTTCTGTTGGTTTGGGTCTTGCTTCGGCTACCGCATATCTTTCTTTTGAAGTCCTCCAGAGTTTATCGGCATCTCTGACTATGCCTTCATTCTTCGAGATAAATCCTTCTCTTGTATCATGCTGGGAAATAATATCAAGAATTTCGTCAGTTAGCTCATCAGGGTAATCTACCTGCCTCAGAATTTTGGCAGCTAGTTTTATACTTTCAATCTGATGTTCAAACACTACTGCACGCCTATCTTGATCCCGGGCATCCCTATTAAAAACAAGGAGACGCCTTTCCTTTGGCAATTGGCTATAACCCACATCATGCAATATGATGGCGGGTATAACGATATCCTCATCCCCTTTTTCCAGAGCTACCAACTCAATTGCATACCTTAAAGTTACTTCAGCGTGTCCAGGGTCATCACGTTTATCCTGATACGGCAGGGCGAGCCCCCAAATTTTGTTAAATACTTCTTTCATAGTGAATTTCCTCTGGCATTGAAACTTCTAGGGTGATCATTAGTAAGTCCTTAGTCCTCAATTGTCTCGTAAAATCATGAGGCTTTGTACTTTTTTTGCGAGATAGTCTATTTGTCCTAACGTTTTTCTGGCTAATTCGTTATCGGGGTCAATCGTTAATACCCTTTTAATACATTGTCTCGCTTTTTTAAAATCTAATAATACGAGGTAAACAACTGACAAATCATTCAAGGCATTAATGTTGTTTGGTGTATGTAGTCAGCAAAAATAGGACAATTAAGCCTTAGGAAATAGTATACACTTTAAAGTCCATGCCCTCACTCTCCGGCGGTTCTATTATAATCCCTTTTTGCTTCTAATGTCTTGTTTTAGTTTTATTTGACATTGTATGCTTGCACATTAGATGACAACGACTGATGCGAAGCTGAAACCAGCACGATGCCTAAGATAGCTAATACCCGATGAATCGTTATTTTGGGGGATTCTCCAAGCTACACTGACCTGCCTCCCAAAAAGCTGAGACACCTTAACCAACGTGCTGGATGACCCGATTTTGATGGAGAGTGCCAGAATGGATTATAATTCTCTGAGATGCCAATGATTAAAAAGCAACAAGAAAAGGTGGAGTAAAGAAAATAACCGTCTCGTCTGAATATAAGACCCATTTTTAAAAATGGTATGAATATTAAGCAAAACGAAATCACAGCCTTAAAAATAAATTTGTTTTGCCGGGAAAGTCCTCTCGCGCATGTCTAGCCTGAATCCGCCCCCCCAGCCAACCTTAGGTAAGAACTATAAGTGGATAGCTTTATCGAATACGACGATGGGTGGATTCATGGTCGCCCTCGACGGTTCTTGCGTTATGATCGCTCTCCCGGCAATCTTCCGTGGCATCAACCTGAATCCCCTGGGTCCGGAAAGCTCGGCTTATCTACTCTGGATTTTAACCGGTTATACGCTGGTCCTGGCCGTATTAATGGTAACCCTGGGCCGCATCGGCGATATGGTTGGGCGCGTCAGGATGTACAACCTCGGTTTTGTCATCTTTAGCGTGGGCTCGATTCTGCTGTCATTAACCTGGAGTACCGGGTCCGCCGGCGCGATTGAGTTAATTATCTTTAGAGCGGTCCAGGCCTTAGGCGGAGCCTGCCTTTTTGCGAACTCGATGGCGATCCTGACGGATGCCTTTCCGCCTAACCAGCGCGGTCTCGCCATAGGCATAAATCAAGTCTCCTTTATCGGCGGTACTTTGATTGGTATCGTCGCCGGCGGTTTACTGGCCGAGGTCGGTTGGCGCTGGGTCTTTCGCGCCAGTATTCCGGTCGCCGTGGCCGGCACGATCTGGGCTTACCTCCAGTTGCGGGAGATCGGTATTCATAAAAATGCCCGAATTGACTGGCTGGGCAACCTGACGTTCGCGGCCGGTTTAACCATGATCTTAATCGGCATCACTTATGGGATACAACCTTCCAGCCATGCTAATACTTCCTGGGACACCCCGTTCGTTTTAAGTATGCTCCTGGGGGGAGCGGCGGTTTTAGTCCTTTTTGTGATTATTGAACAACATGTCAAAGAGCCCATGTTCAGGATCGACCTTTTTCGCATTCGGGCCTTCACGACCGGAAGTTTCGCCGGGTTACTCGCAGCGATGAGCAGCGGCGGTCTGCAATTTATGGTCAGCGTTTGGTTACAGGGTATCTGGCTTCCCCTCCACGGCTACAATTTCGAAGTGACTCCTCTCTGGGCTGGCATCTGTATGTTGCCCCAGGCGGCCGGATTTCTGATCACCGGTCCGATCTCAGGTTACCTTTCCGACCGGTTTGGCGCCCGGCTATTTGCCACCGGCGGCATGCTGCTGGTCGCGATTGGCTTTGCGTTGTTTATAGTATTGCCAATCAACTTCATCTACTGGCAGTTTGCTCTCATATTACTGCTCATGGGCATAGGGAATGGTCTTTTCGGTTCTCCCAATAACGCGGCTGTGATGAATAGTCTTCCTGCGGAGTGCCGTGGCGTGGGCTCCGGCATGCGCGCCGCATTTTGGAATTCGGGTCAACCGCTCTCCAACGGCGTGTTTTTCTCACTGATGACAGTCGGTCTGGCAGTGACTTTACCTTTGGCGATTTACTCGGGGCTAACACAGAACGGCGTTCCCGCTGCAACCGCCACCCAGCTCGCCCACCAGCCCCCGATGGGTTACCTTTTTGCCGCACTCCTGGGGTACAATCCGATGAGCACCTTGTTGGGTCCGCAGGTCTTGAACTCGCTTCCGGCAACCACAGCTGGGCAGTTGACCAGCCGGTCCTTTTTCCCTCAGATTATCTCGGCCCCTTTCCGCCGCGGTTTGACTACCGTGTTAATCTTTTCGCTAGTCGTTTGCCTGACCGCCGCGGCGGTATCCTGGGTACGCGGGAAGAAGTATATCTACGAACAGACGCCTCAAGAAAAGGCCCCAGAAAATTCAGCCAAAACCCAAAAGTGATAGGCATCCCGTATCCTTCAAGATCTGGTACAACTCTTACAGCCGGTAAGCATGGTAGTAGAGACGGAATATCAAGAAAGAGGCGGTATTAAAACCAAAGCCATTGCCCGATATCAGCGGGGGTAACTTTGGGGCAGATTGTTACACCCTCTAACAGTTCCTCCATCCTCCCATCCATCTCCCAACTATATCCATAAGCACCGATGATGTAGCTGATGGATATGGAGATAGAGCAGATAAAAGAAGATAGAAGCCCCTTTAATCTTGGTGCGGGCGGTTAGCGCTATGTGCGTAAGCGTGTATGAAATTTCAGGGCATGAAGATTATCATTCACAATTTAGGAGGGCCACAAGGCCTTCAATCCTAGACCGCCTTGGCTGTGCAAGCTTTGTCTGCGTCTTGTCGTATCATCGTTACCATGTCGCCACGTAGTCATCGTTGCTGGCATACCCAATAGCGCTATCAGTTTTTAACCAAGTTGAGTCCGGTAGAAAAACCCATTATTGAAAGAAGAGTGATCGAATATGTTAGATCATTGCTCGATAAATTGAACCCCAAACCTAACTGGATTTGGTTGTGGTCTATGAATTCTAAGTTACAAAAGGCACAAGAGGCTGATGGAAAATGGGAAAACTACCCTGCCGTTTGTTTTCTTATTTATCTTAAACCCCTCAACTTTAGCTGATATTATATTGCACAGCGTGTTATGTTCAATATGCATCTTTATTGTCACTCTCGTATTAACATGATGATAAATCTTCAAGGTGATACGTACCTACCCTACTTCACCACCCACCACAGGATCGACGGGGCAGCGTTTTCAGCATGTAATGAATGTATTTCTATTTACAATTCAGGAATCACGCCTACCGTCGCAGGATTGAAGGGTCTTTGTCTCGCTTCACATAAGCTATCTTGTCCGCTCTCCGGAAGCCAAAGGTGAAGATGGACGGTTCGAGCATACCCATATGCGTATTCGATTTTTAATTAACTCGATTTGAGCCGATTTATATAACGCTTTTGAACGTGGATCTCGGAAAGTTTAGTTCTGGTTAAATTATTTTTCTTAAGTGTTTAGTGAGTTTGCGAGCTTATTATTAATTACGCATAACGAGTTCCAAATATCTCCTATATAAAAATCGTCATATTGCGCCTAAAAATTTACACAAAATAAACTTTTTCTCTAAAATTTATTTTGACAAATGGCTTGACTTCTGTAGGACTTTAATGTACTATACGGGACAATAGTAGACAAATGATGCAAATGTAACAGTACAAAAGGAGATGATGATGGTTTACAGCCCTCCCGCGGTACTCGTTGTGGATGATGATAATGCGATTTGTGAGCTTGTATGCGAAGGTCTAACCGAGGAGGGATACAGGTGCGATGTCGCCGCAACCGCCGACGATGCTTTCACTAAATTGCAGAATCACCGCTTCGACGTAGCTTTACTTGACATCAGATTACCTGGTGAGTCTGGAATGGACTTACTAAATAAGTTGCAGACATTTTTTGAAACCACTGCAGTCGTCATGATTACAGCTGTCAAGGATCTCGAAACTGCCGTGCAGGCAATGAAGCTAGGCGCTTCAGATTATATTGTTAAACCATTTACCATCGACAAGCTAACTGCCAGCATTAGCACTGCGTTAAAGAAAAGGAAAGAGCACAGCTCGTTTTCTGACACAAGCCAGACCATAGGGAGCAACCTCAGCTATGGTGAGAAGGCGGTTAAACAGTCACTCAGTGCAATAAACGCTATTGCCTGCGGTGTGGATGCACAAGTTGATTATTTTGATTTTCACTCAAAGATAGTGACCGACAAAACGATTGATTTGGCACGGCGTCTTGGTCTGCCCGCAAAGGAAATCGAGAACTGGGCAGTTACGCGGAATAAACTCTACTACAAGAGAAACATGGACATCAAGTCTATGTTGAGCAAGCTTGGGCGAAATCCTATTGCCCAGATCATGTTGGGACTGGCTTACCCAGTGCACGAGTTCCCAAAGTTGTTTGGAGAACAAAATTGAGGAGGCATTGCGGATGGGACTCATGACCCTTCAAGAAGTGGCCAATTATTTGCGAGTCACAACAAAGACGATATACAGGTTGCTTGAGACACGTAGTATCCCGGCAAGGAAAGTCGGACATCAGTGGAGATTTGACAAAGACTCAATTGATGTCTGGTTAAGCCATAGGTCGACAGAGAAAGCAGCTAACATTCTTGTTATCGATGATGACGAGGAAATCTGTTCGCTTTTTGAAGATACTTTGAAAGAGTCAGGCCATAGTGTAACATCTGTCAATGAGGCTTCTAAGGGGCTCGAAATGGTGAAAAATCAGGATTACGACCTGGTGTTTCTTGACCTGAAAATGCCGGTAATGGATGGCGCTGAACTGTTCAGGCAGATAAGATTGGCCAAGCCCAAATTACCAGTCACAATCATCACAGGTTATCCGGATGGTGATTTGATGATGAATGCTCTCACCCACGGTCCCTTGGGCGTCATGAGCAAACCTTTCCGTGGGTCTGATATTCTGGCGGCGGTCGATAACTATCTTCGTTTCGGCATGCCGACTAAATAATTTTGATAAGGAGGGCTTATGTATATTTAGCGGATTAATGTCTAATAATAGTAACAAATACTAAATTCTTAAAAGGAGGTCGGAACATGAAATCTCAGGCGCTTCAAGAGCTAGTAAAAAAAATCTTTGGTGATGAAAAAACTAGGATCCAGTTTGAATCAAACCCGGAAAGCGTTCTCGCCCAGTTCAATCTGACAGAACAGGAAAAAAGGGCAGTATTAAACACGCATGCTAAACTGGGATTAGTGACTTCAGACTCACAGCAACTGGACGTAGCCCTTGATTCTCCTCCTTGGTTTACTCCTACAGCCAAATAGTAAACACGGCGATGCAGGTATGTGGCTAAGAAGGCAGACTGAGCTTCTTAGAGATGAAATAGAGGTGCTTCTGGCTCCTGTATCCGAGATGGCAGACTTCCATTGTTTGCTTGAAGAACCTTTAATGAAAGCTGCTCGGGGGTTATCTATTACCACATGCGGCAAGCCTTGGCCATTGTTACCTTTGATTGTGTGTGAGTCAATCTCCGGGCATTATGGACATGCTATCCCTGCAGCTGCAACTATTCAACTTCTTATGGCTGCTGGTGATGTCTTCGATGATATCGAGGATGCTGATTCACCTGAGTCATTATCTTCCAAGTGTGGCCCGGCTGTAGCCACTAATGTAGCCACCACCCTTATCATCTTGGCAGGGAGAGCAATTGCACGACTGAAGGTAAAAGGTGTAGAAGACAATATCATAGTCCGCGTTATGGATACAGTTAATTCGCTCTACACTAACGCTTGCGCCGGACAGCATCTAGACTTGTCCCTCAGTTCAGATATCGCTATTTCAGAAGATGTATACTTAAGAACCATTGAAATGAAGTCGGCCTCTCAGATAGAATGTGCCTGCTATATCGGAGCTTTGCTGGCTAATGCGGATCAAAAATTGATTGACACATTCGCTATGTTCGGTCACAATCTTGGCATGGCTGCTCAAATCACGAATGATATCCAAGGCATCACCCGTGGTAGTGACATTGTGAAACGCAAAATAACACTACCTGTAATTTACGCTTTAGCTCAAACAAATGGTCAGGCTCATAATCAATTACAGAATACATTCAACAGACAATTTAAATTCGAGCTTGACCCAGCACAAATCAAAGCCTTGTTGTTCCGTATCGGAGCTATACATTACGCAACAGTGAAGATGGAGTTTTACAGACAAAAAGCTTTGGATCTCCTTTCTGAAATACAATATGCAGGCGCTGGCGTAAAGCGACTGAAATTGTTTTTGGAATAAGACTAGCGAGGTTCGTATGAAACACTTCAGTAACATCTGTCATCGGATGAACACGGACCTTAAGCGGCCTAGAGTGGCATTCTTTTCCTTGTTTGTTCTCTGTGTTCTGGCTGTTTCTATGATATTTTTTACCTTGAGTATGGGAAAGCCTTATATAGGGGCAGTACTTTCTAAGAATGATGAAGGTTGGATAGTCGAAAGCATAGATGCCAATGGAATCGCAAGCCAAGCTGGAATAAGAAAAGGAGACACGCCAATAGAAATCAATGGCCAATCGGCACAAACGTTCCTAGATAAATATAGTGATTCTGGCCTGGTTTTTAGTATGGTGTTTCGTGAGTTGACTGTTATCGACCACACCGGGCAGTCGAAATCAGTTACGCTTACAGGTAGCTCTCAAACTTGGCGGTCTCTGGTTCAGCAGATAGCATGGCTAGTCGTCTCTCTCTTATTCTGGATAGTCGGGTTCTATGTCTTCTTTAAGAGACCAAGAAATATTGCAGCATTATTATTATTCCTTACTGGGCTGACTTTTGGACTAGCCCTCAGTGCAAATATGGCGGCAGAAAGGGCAATTCCTACGGCGCTATATCTACACGTTGCTGCTACTCTCATTGGCCCGTTTTTGCTCGTGCACTTCTTCCTCGTTTTGCCCGACGAAAGAACCTGGGCTCGTAAAAACATATTGGTGAATCTTATATATCTTCCGGTAGTTATAACCTTGATACTTTTTCCTATAGTCGGTTACGCTGGTGGCCAACCTGTGAATTGGTTTAGGACTGTCAGACTATTCGAATATGGAGTAGGATTTCTAGCAGCGGCCATTGTAGTAATTCTCAACTACTTTTGCGCTGTCTCTTTCAAAACTCGACAACAAATGAAAATAGTGTTAATCAGTTGTCTTTTAGCCTTGGCCCCTTTCCTAGTTCTTAATATTGTTCCAGAGGTGGTATGGAGACAAACCGTCATACCTTACGGATTCAGTATTCTGCTCATGGCATTCATACCGCTGGGGATGGGGTACGCCGTGGTTACCCAAAAATTAATGGATATCGATATTATCATCAGGCGAGGTGTTACCTATGGCTTTATAGCAGTAACAATGGCGGCCATCTTATCAACCGCCATTTTCCCAATTGTGGCTTCCCGGATCTCGGTGGGGGTTCCAGAGGAAATTATTATCACTTTAGCGCTGGGTGGCGTTGCCACCGCTCTTTTCGGTCCAATAAAAAGAGGGGTCGAGCTACAGGTAGACAGGCTCTTCTACAAAGACAGGTATGAGTATCGTCAGATAATCCAAAGTCTAAGTATTTCTTTGAACAAGCTCAGCAACTTTGCCGATATATCGCGCCTCATAGTAGGCACCACAGTCCGTACGCTGAACTTAGCTGGTGGTTGTCTATTTGTTAAGGCACAACCCAATTTTTTTGAAGTAAGTGCATCCCAAGGCATATTTGTTGACCTGAATAACCAGAAACAATTGGCAGACTTAATATCTCAACGGAGCGACGCGGTAGAGTTTCCCAACTCAGCTTCAACTGTCTTTTCAGGTCTTTCATTCTTAATTTCTCTCACAGGAGGGGAGAAAGAAGTCGGCATTCTCTGCCTATCACAAAAGGCCTCAAGGCAAGATTTCTCATCCGACGATATATATCTTCTGCAGGGTATAGCTTCCGTAGCCGCCATAGCATTACATAGTGCCATGCTGATACGTGACGTCAGCATGCGGGATACCTTCGTCTCGGTCGCTTCCCATGAACTCCGCACACCGCTGACATCTATTGTTGGATATGCCGACCTACTGCTGCGTCGAGATCCCCCCGAAGTCACTAGAAAGCGGTGGCTAAAGAATATACTGGATAATAGCCAGAGGCTTAGCTCCATGGTTGATGACCTATTGAACGTCAGCCGAATTCAATCCGGTAAGATTAGTATTAGACTAGAAAGAATGAGGTTGTCCGACGTCCTTGAGGAAACGTTGGCCTTGACTAAGGAAGGCACAGATAAGCATAAATTCGTTGTTGACATAGAACCTGGCCTCCCTGATGTACTAGTAGACCGCGACAAGTTCAGTCATGTTGTAGCAAACCTACTTAGCAATGCTATCAAGTACAGCCCTAATGGTGGACGCATTACGCTCTCGGCCCATAACGGACCGAAGGAACATCGTATAATACTGAGTGTTGCTGACGAGGGCATAGGGATAGGTCCGACGGACAAAGATTCACTTTTTACGACCTTTCATCGCATACAGAGGCCCGAAACCCAGAGTATAAGAGGAAGCGGCCTAGGTCTCTATATTGCGAAGGAGTGGGTGGAAGCGATGGGAGGAAATATCTGGTTAGAGAGTGAACTAAACAAAGGCTCAACCTTTTTTGTAGCAATTCCAACACATGATTCTAGTGGCACCATCTGATAGAGCCGCTTATTTGGGGGGATCGTGACTAAGAAGATACTGATCGTCGAAGATGAAGAATATGTTCTTGAAATGCTCTCCACAATATTCAGACTCGAGGGTTACATAGTTCTCTGTGCCAAAGATGGCGAAGAGGCGCTTAATATTGCACGAGTGGATAATCAAGACATTATTCTATTGGATATCCAACTGCCAAAATTGAACGGTTACGAGGTTTGTAAGTCAATTAAATCAGACCCAGCTATGTCCCACACCAAGGTACTAATGGTGAGTGGCATGACACAGAACTTTGACCGGATGAAAGCCCAAGAAGCCGGGGCGGATGATTATATTGCTAAGCCTTTTAGTTCAATCGTATTACTGGAAAAAGTGGAAGAACTCCTAAGGATCAATTAAGAGAGCTAATGGAACAGCGGGACTCCGTAGTTTTAGTCGATGAGTACGGTCGTGACCTGTTCGATCAGGATGGCAGACTTTCCACAATGGGGAAGATAGAAGCTCATTACCGTGGATTGTTACACAGGGCAATTTCTGTTTTTATTTTTAACGATAGAAACGAGCTTTTACTTCAGAAGCGTGCTGTAGACAAGTATCATTCCCCAAAGAAGTGGTCTAATACATGTTGTACTCATCCTTCGCCAGGAGAAACTCCTCTTATGACCGCACAACGTCGGCTTAGGGAGGAGATGGGACTTATAGCCACATTAACCGAGGTTTTTACATTTTCCTATCACGCCGATGTAGGTAACGGTCTCACGGAAAACGAGTTTGACCACGTTTTTTTTGGAGCTTCGAAGCAGAATCCGAAGCCTAACCTTGCTGAGGTTTCTGATTGGAATTGGGTTGACATGGAAGACCTTAAGCAAGAACTAATCAGAAATCCTGAAGAATATAGCCCTTGGCTTCGGCAATGTTTCAATGAGGTAATCAATTATAAGTTGCAGGATATGGGGTAGGTTGCAGGTGATGGTTGTTGACGTTGTGGCTTGTGCAGGAGCACAAAAGTGCAACAGAATCACGAAGGAGAGAGGAATACGAAGATGGATTTTCTAACGTTGTTCATCTCTCTAAGGTGTACACAGGCATGTACGCATTGTTTGTATGGTTGTTCTCCTGAATATGGCGAGCATATGTCTTGGGATGTCTTTACACAATCAGTATCAATTGTAAAAGAAAGCCAGATTCCCACACTGAATTTCTTCGGGGGTGAACCTTTGCTGAATCCCCAGGTGTTCCCAATGTTACAAACAACCCTTGAAAACGATCTTTCCTTGATACTCGCGACAAATTGCCGTCCTTTTGTAAAAGAAAGGTTTCTTACTAACTTTCTGGACGTTACGAAGCGATACAAAGAACGCATCGTTATTGTTACGGCAAGAGATAAGTTCCATTTACAGTTTTTTGATCCCGCGGAGATTATCAACCGCTTACGAGGTGAGAGCTATGAAGTGGTGGTACAAGACTATTCCAATTATACTGTGGCACTGTCTAAATATAACGCTAACAATCAGGAATTGCGAAAACTAAATACACGTTGGTGCTGCTGCGCAGCCAGTTTGATGGACTACGTTGGAGTGTTACCAGATGGCAGGTGGACAATTTGCCCACCCTCACTAGAAGCCTTTGGCACTGTCTTCTCTGATAGTCTGAAAGAGATTGTAGAGTTTAAAAGTGGACTGTTGATACACAATCAGGAAGGATGCTCCGAATGTTTAAAGGATTTCCCGGGATTCCGCAGGCGATTCGAATCAAGAAGTTTTACCAAGGAACTAAAGGCCTAGCTGAATCAAAGGTAATCACTCAATATGCCGTCGTAGGGCTAACTGGGTTTGGCTTGTTTCACATAAGCTATCTTGTCCGTCCTACCTGCCGAATCGTAAGGTTTACATACGGTGTTATTTTAGTTCTACTAAGAATATTTTCGCGAACTGCAATAATAAGTATCTACCTTAGTTTATTAATTAGTTTAAGCCCAATTTATTACGTCAGATCTTGTTTACTCACAACCTGAAAAATAAGATACATTCCGATTGATACTTTTCCGATAAAACACACGTAATTATTGTATGTGACGGAAAATTTGATTCCACGTTCACACTAAATAATGATTGACTTGACAGAAAATAATATTATGATATAGACTATCAACAATTTATACTCATTTTTTCTCAGCGTATGAGGAGTGTTATAAGTGAAATCTCGCTCCCAGAATCGATTGTCGGAGACATATACCTGGCTTTGGGATAAAGCTGTCCACGAAAAGGCCGAAGAAGCACTTTTCTATTGGTTATTGCAAATACCTCATTATGTGCGTGGAACTGGCAGTATCATTAAAAAGAGTCTCACCCAAAGCATTAATGTCGAAGGCTATTGTTTATATGAGGTATATGGCAACTTTGACATTCTGCTTAGGGCTTGGCTTAATCCTGACCAACGTCGTTCCTTAGGATCGTGGTTTGTTGAACATAAAGAGGAAATCCCTACAGCATTGCCATTTGAAGTCACAAACTATTTTCATTGGGGATTCGACAACGAAGAGCTTCTACAAGCAGTTAAAATTGAACAAAATTGGGAAACAATCTTGGCCGCTCAGAAAGGAGATGAAAAAGCTCGCGCTATAGCAAAAAATGCTAAGATTGGGAAATTAGACCAAACGACATCTGAAGACACCATGAAGGCCTTCCTTCTACTAAATAGTCCTTCCGCACCTACGGCCGGCGACTTAGACGGAATTCTAGCAAATATTCGACAATTATTCAAAAAAGAATTCAAAGACCTCCTGCAACCTTCGTTGTATTTTGGGCGTGGTTTCGCCACGGGAATTGTTAAAGTCAGATTACCCCTTCGGGCATATTATAGGTTGCGAGATTTTAACCTTGCTTTACGTTCAGCTGTAGGTAGTTGGGGCATTGAGATCACTACGCTGAATGTTGCGGGAATTCTGACTGATGAATGCGACAATATAAGCGAAGCTTCCGTTAGGCGTCTCCGAGTCCGTATTGCTCAAGTTGAAGCACTTCTTCCCGGTCTATATTCTTTACCTATACCAGACGAAAGAATTCGGGAAGTTGAAGGTTTTCTTGCTAATAATTATTATTTAAAAAAGTTATCTGATGAATGGTTGGCTGACATGAAGAAGCTATTACTCTCATATGCGACTAGCGATTCTGACGATACAATGGACGTAATAAGTTTGAGCATTGGGCGAATGGAAAGATACCTAAATAAAAACAAGGAAATTTTTATCAAATTACTGGGTCTCTCAAACGAGACACACAAAGAACTTTTCAAATTTATTAGAGCTGACACCAATGAACCTTCAGCAGGGGGTCTATTCAGGTTTTATGTGGAAGCTCTCTCTGCTAACGGGCGATGGACTCAAACGAAAGAATCAAACGAAACCCTCAAGGCTGCTGTGGAACTTAGAAATATATGCGTACATGGAAATTATGATAAGTTAAAAGAAAACTGGTTGTCTCACTTAAAGACCACGTATGAGGCAATGCTCATATTTTCTCAGTTGAAACGCGCATTTAACGAGCTTAGCGGAATAAAGATATAAAAAGGGGCATAAACCAATATTAGGGCTTTGAAAAATTCGCGAGTAAGGTTAAAATAGCTAATAGAGGAATAAATTCGTGACCCTGCTTAAAACTACACTCTTACATAAACATACTACAAATTTACGCAACGAGCGGTTCATGAGAGGCAGCCCTATACGTTCTTGGGAGCAAATGTTAACGGCGCTTTCTTGGGGTGAGATGTTATCGCTTTTAGCTAAGAGTGATTTACATATAGCTATTGTTACACCACCTGAACATCAGTTAGGTGTTAAAAAGAGTGGACCTGAAGGTATAGACATCGTTCCCATGACAAGTAATTTTCTACGCGAAGCAAATTTATTTCCTGTTGAACAAATGTCCGATAACAGTACTAAATATGATCCTGTATTTCTATCACAATGGCAACATTTTATTGATCGGACAGTATCACAACATATTTTCGCTACCGGTACGGAATCACCTTTTATTCACCAAGAAGAACAACCATTTGTAGAGGCCGAACTCAAAGACATTGTTAATGACGCCAAAAAATTCGGATTCGAGATTGAGAACACTCAAACTCTACGCTCCTCTCTTAAGAGACTATGGGCAATCGCTTTCGGAGAATAAGCAAGTAATATTAAAGACGATGAACTATAAAATGATTCTTGAAAAGACTCGAAGAAATATTCTGCTTTCTCCACGCTAAATATAATGAGTGATAAGATTTAATAATAATATGATTTTTAATGTGAGTGTTGAAACAATCCAATCTATCTTGGGGGCGTCCACTACATTATCTGGAATATTACTTGCGCTATTAGGTACGTTTATCGTACTACGTCAAACAGGGCGATTAGCTGGAATGGGGCCAATCGGGTTAAGTCACTATATGAAGGGTTTGATAGTCGGACTCATATTAGTTGTGCTTTCGATTGTAACTACTGTCCTCGCTTTGTTATATCTTATTGGCAACTCACAACTTTATTACTCTGTATTAGTCATGTTCGTCATGACGTTATTCGGAGTATTGGTATCTGCCATTATAGGAGTCATCTGGGGGAGGTAGGAAATTGCATCCTTTTTCGCTAACGGGACCAGAACAGATTAATTTTACAAACTATCTCAAGAATTTTGTTGAAAAGTACGAACTTGATCTTACTAACTTAACAGAAACATGGTCTATGAAAGTCGCTAGATATGTAGATGATCCAATAACGGTGATGGAACAATTGGCGGAACGTTTTTCTACTCTACAGGTGTTAAGCAGACACCTTGACAAGTGCGGAATCAAAATTTATGGTAGCGAATATAACCAAAAATGCAGGGAACTAACTAAGTACTTATTGAAACAGATGCTTGAGCGCGATTATGACTTAAACAAGAGTTAGTAGAATCATTGGAATTCCGAAGGCTTTCAAACGTGTTTTTATTTTGGTCACAGATACGCTTAAGTAGAATAAAAAATATTTTATTCATTACCGCCCAACTTCAAAAATAGAGAAATCTTGAGCGGCTGCAGCATTCGGAAAAAGATCCTGTGCCTCTCGCACAAGCTGTTCTTGGTTATATCTAGCCGAAATATGCGTTAATATCAATTGTTTGGGTTGAGCTAGCCGAGCCAAGTCTCCAGCATCTCTTGCTGTTAAGTGGTGATGGCGCATTGCTAATTCACGGTCGCCTTCACTATACGTCGAATTAACGACCAATGCGTCAATTCCTCTACAAATTTCAACAAGTTCTAAATTATAAGTCGCATCGCCTAAAAATACTATTTGAATTCCTTTTTCTTCCTTCGATAGAACCTGTTCGGGACTAACAATTGTTCCATTCTCCAGCTTTATTGATTGTCCTTCTTGAAGACTTTTTCTCTGGGTGGATGGAACACCAAGTTGCTCTGCCACTTCAGCCAAGAAGTGTCTTTTAACGGGAGATTCGAAAGTATAACCTACTGAACTTGGCGTATGAGAGGTTGAGAACGAGCGGCAAATAATGTCTTTATCCGCAAATACTAAGCCAGGTTGTACCATCTCTATCTTTAATTTATCATATTGTTTTTCAAAAGCTTGCAGTAGCAGCAATACGACTCTATATGCAGCAGATGGAGCATGTATAGTTATCATTGTCGGTCCGCCATCTAACAGCCACGAATTAACCAATCCGGGAATCCCCAAGATGTGATCGGCGTGCTCGTGAGTAAGAAACACATGTAAATCTCCCCTAAAAGACCCACTTAATTGCATTAGTTGCCTTCTAGTTCCCTCACCACAATCAACAAGAATCCGCTTCTTTTCGATTTGAAACAAACATGCTGGATAGCAACGTTCACTTGAAGCACTCGCCGAACTCGTACCTAGAAACTGAAGACGAATCATATTAACCTCCTAATATGATTGGTGCAACTATATATCTGTTATCTGTAACTATAGGTAAGATAATATTCTGTGTCAAACAGGATAATTTAATTTATTAGATGTATTTATTCGTATAATATAAATATAAATAACTTCGATTAAAATGAATACATGTACGCACCTTAGTCATCTCACTCACTTTCTTTCCTTGTTATCCTTTAAAATGTCATCTTTTTTAACTAGCAATTCATGATTGTATAATATCTCTGTAAAGTCTTCGGTAACAATTTCACCGTCGATAAAGAATCCACCGTCTTCTGTTTCCAGTACCATCTCAACCTCATTCGTATTTATTAACTATTCTTAACCTAACTCAATGACGTACCTAATAGTGGACTAAACTCACGATGCATCTGCTTAATCGATCTAGCATTCACATGGTGATAAATTTTCAGCGTGATTCCTACATCAGCGTGCCCGAGCATTTCGCTAACCGCCTTCACGTCAGCACCATTAGAAAGTGTATGCGTCGCAAAGTAATGCCGTAGCTGATGCGGTGTGATGTGCTCGACACCGGCTTTCTCACACAATTTGGACAATCTTCCTTCGAAATAGCGACGACTATGATATGCGATCTGAGCGTCGGCTCTCGTTACCGGAAACAAATACTCACCCTTTATGTGGGAAACATAAGCACGCAAACCGGCAACCGTAGCTTCTGAGAGATATACAATCCTATCTTTTCCGCCTTTGCCATTAATCATAATGCTAGCATCAGTGAGATTAATATTCCTGAGTTTGATTGAAGCAAGCTCGGTGACCCTGATTCCGCAATCGAGCAACAGCATGAAGATCAATTTATCTTCATCGTTATCCAGCATTCGGAAGAGCTTCCCTACTTGCTCGTCTGTAGGAACTCGCCTTTCTCTATACTTTATCTTAGGCAAACGTAAGCATCGATAGTCAAGGTCATATAGACCAGCGTTGTAAAGGTATCCGAAAAAGCTTCTGAAAGATTTGATATAGTTAGCAATCGTGCCTGAAAGAAACCTGGATTGTTGTTTTTGTGAGAGATACTCTTTTATGTCAAATATATTCGGATTTGGGTGAGTCTCAAGCAGATCCTTGACTCTGCCTAAATACGCCCCTATCGTCGTCTTTGTAGTGCCTTTGAGGCTTTGTTCGTTGTACCATGCATTGAGATAGTCACCCGGGTTCACTCGATTTATACGTTTTTTCGCGGTTTTGACAGTCCTGATAAGACTGGGGTCTGTGGTTCGAGTCCACAATGGCCCACCAATGTTCTCAGCATTTCTCCGCCCAATTCTATGCGTAATAACTCGTTCCATCGATCTCCTTCTCGTTCTTTTGCATGTTAAGCAACCGCAAGTCTTTATTTTCTTGTTGATATACCAGGTATGACTGCATTGCGAACAGACATGCGGCCAACTTTTGAACGTCAGTTAGTTACTGTCTTAGAAGTGTCCCATGGATGCTGATGATTTAAAGTAAAATGCTTAATCAATTTGTCGAATAGCATGACCAGGCCATAAGACAGTCCTGTAACTGCAGCACCGGCAATGGCATCAAGGATAAAGTGGTTTGCGGTGGCTACTATGCTGACTAGTGTGAGCAGGGGCAACAAGATACCTGCCAGCTTCAACCACCAAGTCTTAGCGATACAAATAGTGGCTATTCCAACCAAGAGCGTCCAAGCAAAGTGGAAGCTCGGCATGGCGGCATACTGGTTGACTAAGTTAGCGGACAATGATGAGTTGTAGTTCACCATTTGGTATTTAGCTAAAGTGTCAACAAAACCCAGATTTGGTAGTAACCGAGGAGGTGCCATCGGGTAAAGGGCAAAGCATGGCAATCCTATGGCGGCGGAAATGATCAGGGCATTGCGTGCAATTGAGTATTGCTGTCGATGGCATTTGTATGCCCAAATACCGAAACCGATGAGGACAGGGTAGAAGAGGAAAGTGTATAGGGCGTTTGTCAGTTGCACCAAAGAGTCACTTCTGAGGAACCAAGACTGTATGCCTAGCTCCCAGAAAATTTTCAACCGTGTCTCAAAATCTATGACATTATAGGCATTCTGAAAAGCTAAAAATTCTCTATCTGTCAAGCCGCCCTGGGTCAGCGAATAGGCTGCGTAAATAACCAGAACCACCGTTATCTCACGAATGCCACCCTTCCACCAAGACGGCCGTACTTTCTTTAGTAACTGATAAATTCCGACTGTGTCCATTCGTCGGGTGGTATTCAGATGCATCGTTTCCTCTACTAACCTGCCCCCAGTACTGTAGCAGGTCTTATTTTAGAGTCATTGTCATAATAGCCTCAGGTGCCGGTGGATGATTATTCCTGCGGCTATGGGTACGTACCTGATTATATTACTTTCGCTACTGCTCAATCAAGACCTTGTGTTCGTCCATAATACTCACGGCTTCTTTGCCCGAAGGATACTCGCAAGTCCAAGAAAAGCCCACATGATTCAATAATTTATGTGGAAGAAAGCTCTTTTCCCACAGCTTCACGGATGGCAAACAAGTTAATTTCAGGTGTTTCCGGCATGAAGGTGCAACCAGTACCCAACATCCAGCCATTCTTGCCCATACCCACCCTCAGACCGAACACCTCTCCTGTCAACTGCTGTGGTATGGCCTCAACCAGATCTTTACCATGCCCTAGACCACCTATGATGATCTTTCCCCCAACCATTCTGCTACCTTCGACAAGAGAGGGATTACCTGCCTCTCGGGCGTCCCAATTGAAAGCCTGCACCGGGTAATCATGCAAAAGGCGAAGGAAGTTATGATGCCGGCAAACGTGGAGGACATTAAACTCGGCTGGAGGCAGCGCGTGAAGCAGCTTCAGGTCATACGGGCGAGCTAAAGTACGGTATTCCTCCGCGGTCATCCCGTCCGAGGTTGCCCAGGAAGTAGTCGCGTAAAAGAGACCACTGGCACCCCGGTCAAAGCACGCTCTGGAGAACCGAATGAACGTCTCCGTAACCACCTCCAGGGCATAACGAACCTTATCGGTATGCTCTCGCAAGTGCTGCAGGAAGATTTCCTCGGAGGGAACCAAATCGGCGGCAATGGAAAGTGGCGTAAACACCGTCATCAGGAAAGGCACCTCTCCGTTGAGCCCGCGGGCAATTAGTTCCAGCGCCTCGAGATGTTCTCGCAACACGCCCTGGTCAAGGGGTAGCACTTCCAACCTTAGCCAGTCATCCGGTTCCTTGATTGGCGTTTTCACTACCGCAGGTTCACGGTCGCCCTCATACTTTACACCTAGCCCCCAGCCTTCGGCATGGTAGGATGCCCGGGGGTTGACCTTTACAAAATCCCAGTCGAACCGGGTTTGAAAAGCGAGCATTGCCTCAGCCAGCGACCGGGCAGAAGTCTCACTCCCATAAAAATGACGCCACATGCTGACGGCGACCCGGTCGGTTTCCTGTCCCTGTAATATAGCCCGGATACGTTCCCGGTGAGTCATCTTATCCGGCATAACGCATAATACCTCCTGACATCGAGAACTTTAGCTGGATACCTTATACTATACTGTGCCGCCAATCGTGGAAGCATCTGATTTCCAGCAGGCGTCACCAGTTATTGAGTTCTTGAAATGCCTTTTCGAAGTCCTTTCTTGACCCCTCTACAAGGCCCTTTGCCTCGCCGATAACTATCTCATATTCGTCGTTCTTGAAGGCTTTCATGGTCGCTTCCGCGACTTCAGACGGTGGAATTCCCCGGTATTCCTGTTCCGAAGCCCCGGTGGTGCCTTTTCCCAGTTCCGTTTCAACTGCAGGCGGCACTATTTCAAATACTTTTATAGACGTATCTTTCAATTGGTGCCTCAAGGATACACTGAACATATGGACTCCCGCCTTGGTAGCACAATAAACAGGCATGGCAGCTATCGGAACGAAACCCAGGCCCGAGGAAACGTTAACGATGGCTGCTTCTTTCTTCCCCAACAGCAACGGAGCGAAATACGCCGACAGGTGGATAGGAGCAGCAAAGTTAATCTGGACTTCATCTTCGCCTCCGAACAACGCTGCCGTCCCTTTCTTCAGGTCGATGGCCCTTTGAATTCCGGCGTTGTTTATCAGGATGTTCAGGTCTTTGTAATTGTCTTTCACCCAATTGCAGAGGGATTCCCGGTCCTCCTTTTTGGAAAGGTCACATTGCCGCACCTGTATTCGAGGTAGTTTTTCTTTGGCCTCTTCCAACCTGGCTTTCCTTCTTCCACAAATCAATACCTTATTACCAGCTTTTACCAAGGCTTCAGCTAAAGCGAAACCGATCCCCGTAGCTCCTCCAGTAATTAAAATGGTATTGCCGTTAGTTTTCATTGCTCACTCCACTATCAAAGATTTATTTGTCTTAGTTATATCACATTAGCATGCTACGTGCCAGATCAGTTCAAGAGCCTGGCCATTGTGGAGTCCTCAAAGGACTCATGCGCCATCACATGACATCAGTGGCAGGTTGAGTATCCAATCGACAGAAAGACGGGCTTATTTTTCCTTTTGGCTTTCTAAAATGCTTCTGCATTGAGCGTTTACCGACGTACGCTCAGCGTAACTTCTCTCCAAAAACTCTGCCATAGTCCTGACATGTTTTCAAGCCTTCCCTGGTTTCAATGTTATCTTCCTGGAGGTTGAAAGGGCCCAGCTCAAACGGCTTCATCTTATCTTTCTTTTGCAGGACATCGAAGATTATGGCTGGCGCGTAAGCATCGTGTTTGTAGGAGACATCATGCCGGAATGAGCCGAAGGCGCCGCCTGTTTTGCCTTCAAGCTTTGCCTTCTGTGTTAGTGACAGAAAAGTTTTCACAGGTTTTGGCAAATCGAGAGAGAATGTGGGAGAACCGAAGATATAGCCGTCATACCCGGCTAAGTCAGTCGCGTTCTTAATGTCCTCTATCTTTTTGACTACAGCCTCTTGTCCGCTAAAACGTACTCCCTCAGCAATGTACTGTGCCATTGTTTCTGTCTTGCCAGTCGAGCTAAAATAGGCAATCAGGACCTTTTTCATCGAACATACCTCCTAAATTTATGTTAATTTTGCTTCCATTCTTGCTCAGATAGATATATCGTAAAATAAGCATAACTTAAAATCGATAATGCTCTAACTAATTATAACTCAAATATGCCCAATAATAACATTGTTCGACGAAGCTGGGCGCCACCGGCATGCCAAACGCCTGCTCTACTAATTCTACGAATCTGTGATACAATAGAAAAGCCATGTGGGACGGTGCTTAAACTTGGATAATAAATCGTCTGCAGGGGAACAAATTACAGGTATTTTCTCCCCTGAACGTCGCTCCATACTACTTATCTTTATTTCCACCTTCTTTTTCTGGGCGGCTATATATTTTTATGCACCGGTTTTACCCGTTTACGCTGAATCTCTCGGCGCCAACTTAACCACAGTGGGCATTATCGGGGCGGCTTACGCCCTACCACAATTACTTTTTCGCATACCAATAGGGATATGGTCGGATTCTCTGGGACGAAGAAAGCCACTGGTTATTGGCGGGATAATAATGGTATTCCTGGGGGCGCTGGGGCTGTGGATTTCGCCTAATCCGTGGTCTCTCAGTGTGTTCCGGGGGTTGGTAGGAGTGGGTTCGGCCAGCTGGGTAGCGTTCACCATATATGCGGTTTCTTTTTATCCAGAAAATAGCACTACTCAAGCGGTTGGTATACTTAATTTTATTATGAGCGCCGCGTTGACCATCACCACTGCTCTGGGTGGATTGGTGGCGGATACCTGGGGTGAAAAAACCGCTTTCCTCACTGCCGCCATATTAGCAATTGTAGCCCTGGTTTTTGTGCTATTCGCCAGGGAAAATCGAATGCCGAAAACGCAGAGCTTATCCCGGGAAGGATTCAAGCAAGTAACACGCCGCCCTTTATTAATCGTAGTCTCAATAATGGCGATTTTGCTATTCTTCGCGGAGTTTATGAGTGTCTGGGGATTTGTTCCTGTTTACGCCGCCAGAATCGGGGCTTCTGATACAGAACTGGGCATACTTACCATGCTGGCATCCGGGGTTTCGATGGTTGGCTCGCTGGTAGTTGCACCCATGATCAAACGCTGGGGAAATATTTTTACCCTGGTCCTGGGCTCCATTATACTAGGGCTATCTCTGTTAGCGGTGCCCTTTATACATAATATGCCTCTTCTAGATTCGGTTCAGATGCTTAACGGGTTGGGATGGGGAATGCTGCTCACGCAATTAATGGCTTTAAGCATTCACAATACGGCAACTCAGCAAAGAGCTACCACTATGGGTTTTTTCCAGGCTACGTATGCTATAGGTATGCTTATGGGTCCGCTAGTTTCCGGTTTTCTGGCTGATACCTTCGGACTGGCCGTTATCTTTTATTTTTCTGCGGCAATTTGTTTGCTGGTGATAGGTATGGCATATCTCCCTGTCTTACCCAGGCGCCAATCTTGATTTTCTGATAAACTTTCGGGTTGTATCGCCAAACATGTCTCTGGATACTACATTCTAGCGTTTCAGGTTATCAGCGGACTTTTTTATTCTTGTTCGAGATATAGTCCACCAGGAGATACTGCCCCAGGCTGTCAGCGCTGGTATAGAAAACCCGCCCCTTATTAATACGCGCCATTTGCTTGACGAAGCCGCTGAAAGAACGTCCTCCCTCCAGCATAAAGGTATTGATTACGATAGACTTCTGGGTGCATTTCCTTACTTCTCTTAGCGTGAACTGAAGCGTCTGCAGGGTGGGTGGCATGCGGAAATGGAGGTATCCCCCTTCAAAGTGGGCGGTAGGCTCCCCGTCCGTAATCAGTATTATCTGCTTATTGCTGGAGACCTCTTTGGAAAGCAGTTTGCGCGCCACGTACAGGCCGTGCTGGAGGTTGGTATAAGGGTCGAACTCGTCCCATCTCATGGCTATCAGGTCATTTTGCTTTAGCTGCCGCCCGTAACTGGAAAATCCCACGATATGAAGGCTGTCCCTGGGATACTGGTCCCGGATGAGGTTGTCCAGAGCCACAGCCACTCTCTTCGCGGCCTCAAAGTTGCCGCGCATCGGCATGGATAAACTCAAGTCCAGCATGAGCACCGTGGCCGACTGCGTGGTGGCTTCGGTACGGAAAACTTCAAAGTCGTCGACAGTCATTTTAACGGGTATTTTCTGCGGTTCCCGGTAAATCGCATTCATAATGGTACGCTGGATATGGAGCTCCAGGTCATCGCCGAACTCGTACTTTTTGGTCTCGTCGGTCCTTTCGCCGCCGCTGCCCACGGCGTCCAGCCGGTGCCCGCCGATACGGTCTTTGCGTAGCTGGTCGAAAATGTTCTGCAGGGCTTTCTGCCCGATTTTCCTGATGCCCCGAGGCGTTAATTCGTATTCACCGTCTTTGCGGCGGATATAGCCGGCTTCTTCCAGCACCTTGGTTATCTCGCGCATTCTCTCCAGTTCCTCCGCCGCCTCGCCGCCTAAAAGCTCCTCGACCAGCTGCTTATCGATTTCCTCCAGAGAGCGTTCGTATCGAGAGTCCTGAATTTGCTCCTCCAAGTTATCCATTTTCTGGAGCTGTTCCATCAGTTTCATCGCCTCGTTGTAGGAAAGAGATTCCTCGCCGGTAAAATCATACTGCTGGGGCGAAAGCCAGCCGGGAAACAGGGCCTCGAGGTTGGACATCATCTTGCCCATCTCATATTTGGTGGTCTCGTCGAGCATGGAGTCCATCAGGTCCTGCAGCTGCTGCCGGTCTTCCGGAGAGAGGCTTTCCATCAGCGACTGCGCTTGCGCAATCTGATTCTGCAAGCGCTCGATTAATTCATCGAGGTCCCCGGGAGGATTGGGACCGAAGAAGTCGCCGAACTGCTGCATGAAGCTCTGGAAATCAGGCTCTTCTCCCCGGCGCCGCGCTTCCAGCATCTGGTTGATGGCTTCAACAAAGTGCCTCATGCTGGCGAGGGTTGACGCGTCCATGTTCTGGAGCCGCTGCGTCAAGTCTTTGGCGAATGAGGACATGGCGTTTTTCTTCAGCATATCCATGAGCTCCTGGAACTGGCGCCGGGCGTCCTCGTCCATGAAGTCGTATTGGCTAAGCTCCTTGATTTGTCCGCCGACATCGGAAGGCAGGTCATCCAGCTTCTTCAGATTCTGGGAGGCGCGTTCCTGCAGGTTTTTCAGCAGTTTATCCTGCGTCTCCTGGTTCAATTCATTAATGCCGTCCGCCGTTTTCCGGCCGGCTTTATCCAGCCTGTCCTTGATGCCCTGCTGTTCAGTCTTGATGACGTTATCGAGTTTCTGGCGTATATCATCCAGCACCGAACCCAGCTTGTACTTTTCGAGGTGCTCCTGCCGCCGCTGGCGCAGCCGCTGCAAGAGGTCCTGCAGGCTGGGTAACCGCCTCCCCTGGCTGTCCGTGAGGCCGCCCTGCTGCATCATGCGCAGGGCGCTGGCAAGGTCGCCATCGAACATCAGGTTCCGTTCGAGCTCCCGCATCAGCGCGTCGGCGTCCGCCTCGAAGATGTTCTGCGTGCCGTCCCACTCGGAATAGCGAAAACTTTTCAATTTCTAATGCCGGTAGATTGTTTTACCTTCCACCCTGGTCTTGTTTAACCTCTTATTCAGATGCATACCTTCGAAGATGAACTCAACGATTGATGCCACCGTCTCCGGCGCCTCCGAGTCAGTCATCTTCTTCACGGTTTTAGCCAGCCCGGGAATTTCTTTCAAATACCGCACGTAGTTCCGGGCGCTCATGGTATCCGATGTTTCCACACTGAATCCACCGTTGAACTGCTTCGCGATAGGTTCAAGCTCGTCGAATTTGAAATGGCGGTTAAATACCGTGAGCACGGCTTTCCTGGTGAGGTCATCGATTATTTTTTCTTCATCGGCTTCCTCAAAGCTTTCCATCTCCACCTTACCGATGGTCGAGGCGATGATATAGCTGAGGTCGCTGATACGCGGCACCGCCAGCTTTTCGCTCAGCAAAATGGCCCGCCGTATGGCGTTAGAGACCACCGTCTCCATGTTGGAAATGGAGACCCTCACGCTCACCCCGGAGCGCTGGCCGATATCCGGACTCTTCCGAGCCAGGTGCGTTATCTCCGCGATGACCTCCTTGATGAAATCCGGGACGTAAAATTTAACCTCTTCATCGCTGAATTGCTGCCATTCCTGCTCGACGATGGCGATTTCATCTTTAATCGTGACCGGGTAGTGCGTGCGAATCTGCGCGCCAAACCGGTCTTTGAGCGGCGTGATAATCCGGCCGCGGCTGGTATAGTCTTCCGGGTTGGCGCTGGCGACGAGCATCACATCCAGCGGAAGCCGGACGCGGTAGCCTTTAATCTGGATGTCGGCCTCTTCCATCAGGTTAAAAAGCCCCACCTGCAACCTTTCCATCAAGTCCGGAAGCTCGTTGATACAAAATATCCCGCGGTTCGTCCGGGGAATAATACCATAGTGGATGGTGAGCTCATCCGAGAGATACCGGCCCTCCGCCACCTTAATGGGGTCGACATCTCCAATGAGGTCGGCGATGGTGGTATCCGGCGTGGCCAGTTTTTCACCGTACCTGTCCTGCCGCGGTATCCAGCTGATTTCCGTATTGTCTCCGTCCCGGGCAACCTTCTCGCGGCATGACTTACAAATCGGCGATAGAGGGTAATCGTTGATTTCACAGCCCCTGATGACCGGGGTTTCTTTATCAAGCAGTTCCACGAGGAGACGCATAACGCGGGATTTTGCCTGTCCCCTTTCCCCCAGGAAGATAATGTTCTGCCCGGACAATATGGCATTCTCCACCTGGGGTATGACGGTATTATCGTAGCCGATGATGCCGTGAAAAATGGGCTTTTTCGCCTTTATCATCGCGATGAGATTGCGCCTCATCTCTTCTCGTATCGATAAAGGCTTGTAACCTGACGCTTTGAGCTCGCCGAGGGTCCTTGGCTTATTCCCCGCCGAAATGTCTCCTGGATTATTAACGTTTTCCGACTTTACCGGCTCAGTCATGGCGGCACCCTCACTTGCCCTGCTGGCCTCTTCTCCGACACCTTTTTTTTCTTTTTTATGTCCGTGAAAGATAAATCCCATACTGTTTAACATTTTCATTTACCACCTATCTTTAACCAAGCAGGTAGTTCATTACAGGAAAAAAGAAATAGTTATGGATTTTGCCGCCAGGGGGCAAATTTATTCGCCCGATGCTAAGGCGGCTTGACCTGTATTGAAAAAGAAACCTGCTAATTAAAGTATAGGCAGGGTTCCAGAAATATGTCAATGAAATCAACAATGATGAGCTAATCAAGAACTATTTTAATAATTCGCAGGAGAGGAATCATAATGCACAAAAAGTGACCTAAGTTGAACAATCTGGACTATCAATATCTCTCGGCTAGTTTTTAAAAGCTGTTCTGGCAGGATAACATCTATTACAATTTTTATTTCCCTAAATACGCAGCCTTAACAATGTCACTGGTCTTGAATATATCGATATCACCCTCTAATACAATGTTGCCAACTTGTAGCGCATAACCCCTGTTGGCAACTCTGACTGCCAGGGAGACGTTCTGTTCGACTAAAAGGACACTGATTCCTCTTTTATTGATGTCTTTAACTATGGGAACCAGCTCGGCCACCAGCCTGGGGGATAATCCGAGCGAAGGCTCATCCATCAGAAGCAGTTTCGGATTAGCCATCAATCCCCGCCCGATAGCTGCCATTTGTTGCTCCCCACCACTTAGTGTACCTGCTTTTTGATTGCGCCTTTCATAAAGTATCGGAAAATGTGTAAAGACCATCTCCATATCCCTTTTTATATCTTCTTTATTAGCCCGCAAACTAGCGCCCAGCTTCAGGTTATTCATTACTGTAATGTAAGGGAATAGTCTCCTAGCCTGGGGAATATGGATGAGCCCGAGCTTAACAATATCCGAAGGATGCATGCCGTTTATCTTCTTATCGTTAAACCATATTTCTCCAGAGGTTAAAGGTACCAATCCGGATAAGGTCCTTAAAAGAGTGGTTTTACCGGCTCCATTAGCACCAACCAAAGTGACTACGGAGCCTTGAGCAATCTCCATCGAAACGCTGTGCAGCGCCATAGCCTTCCCGTAATGGACTGTTATCTTATCTATTTTAAGCAGCATCTCCCTCTCCCAAATAGGCTTCGATTACCTCTGGATTGTTTCTCACTTCCTCCACATTACCCTCAGCAATTTTTTGACCAAAGTTTATGACCACAACATGATCACATGAATCCAGAATCTGCATATTATGCTCGATAGCCAGAATTGTCATTCCTTCCTTACGTATCTTTTCCATTATCCCCATGGTAAAGGCTATCTCATCTGTGTTCATTCCCCCCAGAGGCTCATCCAGCATCAACAGCTTCGGCTGGACGGCCAAAGCCCTGGCTACCCCCAGCATCTTTTGATATCCATGCGGTAGATTCTTCGCAAATTCGTTTTTTACTCCACTTAATCCGACTAATTCCAGGATTTGATTCGATTTTTCTAGAGCATAAGCTTCGTTACGCTGGTAGGAGCGGGTATTAAAAAGAGTGTTCCAGAAGTTTGACCTGGGGTGTAAATAAACAGAAGCGACCACATTCTCTAAGGTGGAAAAGTCCGCAAAGAGCGGCGTGAGCTGGAAAGTACGGCCAATTCCGCTCGACGCAGCTTGGTGGGGAGTGTTACCGGTTATATCTTTTCCATCAAAGATTATTTTGCCCGCATTTGGCCGGATTACGCCTGTAATGAGATTGAAAATAGTAGTCTTTCCGGCACCGTTAGGGCCAATAAGCCCTACTATTTGTCCTTGGTTCACGGTCATCCCAAAATGATTGACGGCGGTCAATCCGCCAAAATTTTTCGTTAATTCACTAATTTCAAGGAGCACGATTAATCACCTCTTTTTCAGAAGTAACGGGCTCTTTCTTTAGTTTACTGATCCATCCCTTGAATTTCTCGGGCAGACTCACCAAGCCCTGAGGCGCGGCAAAGAGCATTACCAGCAAAATAGCGGCATAAATAAAGGGAACATAATCTTTCAAGTTACGGAATATGGCCGGAATAATTATCAGGATAGCGGTCCCGATAATCGGCCCGGCAAACGAATTAATTCCCCCTACCATCATGTAGATAAACATATTCATACTCGTTTGGAAGCCGGCTGAGTCCAGCGATAATGTCAGGTAGTAATGAGAAAATGCAGCACCGGCTATGCCGGCAAAGAAACCACCTACGGCTAAGCAAAGGATTCTCTGTCCAAACTCATTGATACCGATGCTGGATGCTACCGAGTACGATTGCGCAATAGCCTTCCAGGTCACACCGACGCGGCTGAATTCTAATCTATACATAATAAAAAGACA
>Ga0187886_1001002_pt1 | contig 28263 bp, 26 predicted proteins | sample June2016WEW_20_1_FD_133001 | JGI IMG/M metagenome (GOLD analysis project Ga0187886, IMG submission 133001) | Peatland microbial communities from SPRUCE experiment site at the Marcell Experimental Forest, Minnesota, USA - June2016WEW_20_150 | ecosystem: Environmental > Terrestrial > Soil >...
ATGATAGGGGAAGCGCTGCCGAATACCCTTAAATTAACCATTCCATCATTTATCTTGAGTATGTTGTTGGCATTTTTCTTGGGTATACTGGCGGCTACCTATCGCGATTCCTGGTGGGATAGCCTGGTGAAATTCCTGGCGGTGCTGGGTCAGGCTTTGCCGGGCTTCTGGGTGGCTATTATGGCCGTGCTGATATTTTCTGTGAATTTACGATGGCTGCCAGCCGCGGGTATGGATACGTGGACATGTTATATACTTCCGTGGGGAACGATGATCTTCTTTATATTGCCAGGCATGATGCGCCTGGTACGCTCTACCATGTTAGATGTGCTGGATAGCGAATATATCAAGATGGCGAGGATAAAAGGTCTGCCGGAGAGAGTAGTTATCTGGAAACACGCCTTAAGAAATGCTCTTATAACCCCGCTTACTACCATTGGCATGCTAATCCCAGGCCTGGTACTTGGCGCCGTAGTTTCCGAGCAAATTTTCAACTGGCCGGGCATGGGCATGATGATTCTCCAAGCAACATTCAACCGTGACTTCCCGGTGGTGCAGGCGATTACTATATTTACCGCAATTCTCGTTCTGGGAATTAACCTGTTGGTAGACATTTCTTATGCCTGGATTGACCCGCAAATCAGGTATCAGAGGACTTAGTTGACTTAATCATGATAAATATACTACCGACCATTAACGTGAAGAAAAAGAAGCAGTACCGCGGCATTACCCGTGCCACACGGATTGTAAGGAACTTAGCTTTTATTATCCCTGCAGCAATAATGGCTCTGATGGTCATTATGGCGATATTTGCTGACCTTTCATGGATGGGTTTACCTAACGTAGGCATCGCGCCACATGACCCCAATGCCCAGGTAATGACGAATAGGTACTTACCACCGTCTTTCATGGAAGGCGGCAAGAGCGAGTATTTACTGGGAACGGATAAATTCGGACGTGATATTCTAAGCCGTGTCATCTTCGGCGCCAGGGTATCGCTTAGCGTATCACTGATAGCCATATTCATTACCGCCTTCGTCGGCACGGCGCTGGGTATACTTGCCGGCTATGTAGGAGGGCGATTTGAAGGCCTTATTATGAGAATTGTAGATATGGCTTTATCGTTCCCTTTTCTACTTTTAGCGATGTTATTGGCTGTTGCCATCGGACCGGGTTTCTGGACGGTCGTATTTGCCTTATCTGCACTCGGCTGGGCGGGCTACGCCCGTATGATTCGCGGCGAAGCCATGAGAATAAACCAGAGTGATTTCGTGGCACAGGCGCGTGTTATCGGCGCCACTCCCTGGCGAATCATGAGCCGGCACATTTTCCCCAATATTGTCAATACTTTGATAGTTATCATGACGCTCCAAGTTGGTATGATGATTCTCGCAGAATCCGCCTTAAGCTACCTCGGCATCGGTATTACCGCGCCGCAGGCTTCCTGGGGCTCGATGGTCGCTGATGGCAGAAGTTATCTTGATACGGCCTGGTGGATATCTACATTCCCCGGTATCTGTATCGGTCTGGTGGTGCTATCCGGAAACTTCTTGGGTGACTGGATTCGCGATAAGCTAGACCCGAGGTTAAGACAGTTATGAGCGGCAATATTGTGCTTCAAGTGGAGGATTTACATACCTCTTTCTTCACCCGCGCCGGGGAGGTTAAAGCCGTTGACGGCGTAAGCTTCTTCGTCAGGGAAGCCGAGACCTTTGGGATTGTGGGTGAATCCGGCTGCGGTAAATCAGTGACGGGGCTATCGATATTACGTTTGCTGCCGGAACCATCCGGCCAGATAGTCGGCGGGAAGATAATCATGGAGGGGAAAAACCTACTGGAGCTTAGCAAGTCACATATGAGAGCCTACCGGGGCAAGATGATTTCTATGATTTTGCAGGATCCTATGTCCTCGCTAAATCCCGTCTATACTGTCGGCGACCAAATAGGCGAATCAGTTCGCTTGCACCAGGACCTACCGGAGAACATGGTCGAACCGGAGGTTATATCCGCACTGCGATTGTTGAGGATTCCTGCTCCGGAAGTACGTTTAAAAGAATATCCTTTCCAGTTGAGTGGCGGGATGCGGCAGAGGGTGGTAGGGGCAATTGCAATGTCCTGCCGGCCGCATTTGCTGATTGCTGATGAGCCAACAACGGCTCTGGATGCGACGATACAGGCACAATACATCGCTTTGTTCGAGGACATTCAAGAAAAGACGAATGTAGCGATAATTTTTATTACTCACGATTTCGGCGTGGTTGCCAGGATATGCGATAGAGTGGGCGTGATGTACGCCGGTAAAATCGTCGAGACTGCCCCTACGAGAGATATCTTTAAAAAGCCGCGACATCCTTATACCAAGGCATTGATACATTCCGTGCCGCAGCTGGATAGGAAGGATGAACGTCTGTATTCGATTGAAGGGCAACCGCCATCGATGATGAACTTACCGCCAGGCTGTCGTTTCTACCCCCGCTGTGATGTTTCTCTAGATATCTGCAAAGAGCAAGAGCCACCCGAGGTAAAGCTTAATGAAAACCACTCTATATCCTGTTGGAGGGTTAAGTAGACCATGCCAGATGTTTTGCTCGAAGTGCGTGACATCGTCAAGCACTATCCGGTGACCAGGGGACTTCTGCAGCGCACCGTCGGATGGGTAAGGGCTATCGATGGAGTTTCCTTTAGCGTAGAACGCGGCAAGACAATGAGCCTCGTGGGAGAATCGGGCGCCGGAAAAACGACGGTTGCCAAAATGATACTACTGCTGGAGCGATTGACCTCCGGCACTATCCTTTTCGAAGGGGAAGACATCTATAAATACTCTAGCGCCGAGCTTAAGAAAAATTACCGGCCTAAGGTGCAATCCGTGCAGCAGAACCCGTGGAGCTCGATGAATCCGAGAATGCGGATAAGGGATATTGTCGGCGAGCCGCTCTTTGTCAATACCGACCTTGCTAAAAAAGATGCCTATAGCAAGGTAATCGAACTCCTGGAACAGGTAGGTATCGGGCCAGAAGGCATGACCCGCTATCCGCATGAGTTCAGCGGTGGCCAGCGGCAGCGTATCGCCGTGGCTCGTGCGTTGGCGCTGCATCCGAACATGCTAATTTTGGATGAGCCAGTTTCCGCATTGGATGTATCTATCCGGGCACAGATTATGAATCTGCTTAAAGACCTACAAAATCAATATAATCTTAGCTATGTAGTTATCGCCCATAATCTGGCGACAGTGAGGTACATGAGCCACACCGTAGCGATTATGTACCTGGGACAGCTTGTGGAATTCGGGGAATCGGAGGATCTTTTCGAGCGGCCTTTACACCCCTACACCAGGGCTTTGATATCCGCTTCACAGCTAACGCTGCCCGAGGACTCCGAAGGACAGGCCAAACAGATAATATTGACCGGTGAGATGCCTTCACCGTTGAATCCGCCGCCGGGTTGCCGTTTCCATACCCGCTGCACCGAAGCGGGAGAAAGATGTTCAAGAGACGTACCGGAAATGCGGAAGGTGGGGAAACAGCAGGTCAAGTGCCACCACTACAGCTAACAGATAATTTCGCAAAGTAAACAGGAATTTCCTAAAGTCTAATTGTCCTACCACACCTGGTGCAGGTTATCTTATCATCTTCAAAGCCCGGCGGTATCTTCCACTTAGCGCCGCATTCACAATCGACAATACGATATTGATTCATACGCAGCATCATATCCGATACTTCACGCTGGCGCGCGGCTTTTTCGGCGACCGCCATTTCTCCAGGCGCTGATAGTGATGCCTGCCTGATGTTTACCGCTCCTACCGTGCCTGCTACAGCTTTAGAAATAGCTCCATGTCCGGTAATTTTACGGTAGGCTTTATCATAGTCAATATAGGAAGCGCCGCCCGCCATGGCGCGCAAGATGCGTATTCTTTCCGAGATAGGCGGATGGGTACTGGTGAGGTCGGAAAGTTTCATGCCTTCCCTGTTTAAAGGGTTGACGATATACATTGGCGCCGTTGCCTGGTTGGCGGATTTTAGCTGGTGAGTTGAAGCGCCAAGTTTCTCCAGGGCAGACGCCAAACCCTCTGGATAGCGGGTGTAGAGAGCGGAAGAAGCATCTGCCAGGTATTCCCGCTTGCGGGAAATGGCATAGTAGATAAGCTGCGCCATGATCGGTGCCAGAATCATCAGCGCTAAGCCAACGACGAGGATAATCACCTGCGCGGCACCACCACCGCTATCACGCGATGACCTTCGGCCGGCACTGGCCATGCCACCAAAGATTAAAAACCGCGAGGCATACCAGGCAAGGATGACGATTGCCCCGAGCATGACGCCGCAGATGGACATGAGAAGTACATCGCGATTTTTGATATGCGACATCTCATGACCGATGACCCCCTGTAGCTCATCGCGGTTGAGCTTTTGGAGCAAGCCGCTAGTTATCGCGACTGATGCATTATTAGGGTCGCGGCCGGTGGCAAAGGCATTTAAAGCGGGGTCGTCAATAATATAGACATCGGGCATTTTAGGCAGTCCAGAGGCTATCTTCATTTCCTCAACGACATCGTAGAGACGCGGGGCGTCGTTGGGGCCGATTTTTTTCGCACCCGCCATACCCAGCAGGATGCTATCGCCCTGAAAATAAGCAATCATACTCATGATAGCCCAGACAACAAAGGCGATAATCAGCCCGCCTACCGCGCTATCGAAGAAGATGAGCCCTAGAAAATAGCCCAGCGCCAGTAATATTCCCGCGATAAGGGCAATAAGTATTACCGATCTTGTCTGATTAGACCGTATTTGTTCCCACATGTTTTATATTCTTCTTATCTAAGTGAAACTGACCTTAGGAGCTTGTTTTTCAGCCTCGACAATAACTTCAAAGAACTCACCCAGTTTGAAGGTGAACATACCAGCGATGACGTTGGAAGGAAACATCTGTATTTTGTTGTTGTATTTCAGGACAGAGTCGTTGTAAAACTGTCGGGAGAAGCTGATTTTATTTTCCGTGGAGGTCAGTTCTTCCTGGAGAGCCAGAAAGTTCTCGTTGGCTTTTAGTTGAGGGTAAGCCTCGGCCACTGCCAGCAGCCTGCCCAACGCCATGCCTAGCTCGCCTTCCAGCTTACCTCTTTCGGCGGCGCCGGCGGAGGAAGCCTGCTGGGCGAGATTGCGGGCTTTAGTTACCATTTCAAAAGTTTCTCGCTCGTGTTTGGCATAGCCCTTGACTGTTTCCACGAGATTAGGGATTAGGTCATAACGTCGTTTTAGCTGAACGTCGATTTGCGCCCAGGCGTTTTTCACCTGGTTGCGGAAGCCTACCAGACTGTTGAATGCGCCGATGATCCAAAATATGAAGATAACAACGACGGCAATGATAATCCAGACCCAATAAGGCATATTATGTACCCCCTTTCAATATCCACTTGATAGCTAAAAGCTATCTTAACCTTAATTACATCATTCCTTATTACGATATTTAAACATGTCGCTGACGAAAGACATTAAACTATGAGAAGCATGTTTTTTCGGCGATTTGTCAACCATCTCTTTCACCAGGCTTTGTACTTCGCCGCCATCGAACCAGATGCCGTGGCCAACAGAGCAGATATCGACCATGATTTTTTTATCTTCGTCGATATAGGCTTTCTTCATCTTACGCCGGCAGATGGGACATTTACGCTTTTTCTCCGACGATGAAGCTTCCGGACCGTTAATAATGCCTTCCAGATAGCGTCGATGGTCTCCCAGTCCAGCGGATTCCAGCAACAGCTCAAGCTCCCCGACATCAAACCAGACGCCCTGGCAGCGAGGACAATAATCAAGCTCGATATTGTTATACTCTACAATCAGAGCGCCCTTGCGGCACACCGGACATATCATAATAGCTTTGCCTCTACTTCAATTATACGAGTTCTAGGTTCAGGTTACAATCCTTGTAAACGATAAAACAATATTGATATTACCTGTAACTTCAGGTGTAGAAACCTTTTTGTATAATTACTGCCACGCTGGTATAATGTGACACTAAAGACCCCCCAAAGAAAAACAGAATATGAAGGCGATTATGGAAGAATATACTACGATTAAAGCTCTCATCGAGGTGATGAACGACGCCGGCGTAGAGTTCGTGTTTTTTAATCCCGGCATCGATAATGTGCCGGTGCTGGAAACGCTAGCCGCCTACCGGGCGCAGGGCAAAAAGTCGCCCCGCAGCATCCTCTGCCTCGACGAGTTTGTGGCGATGACCGCCGCGCACGGCAGTTGGATGGCATCGGGAAAACCGCAGGTAGTATCGGTACACTCGGAGCTTGGCACGCTGCAGATAGGCGGCGCGCTGCACAACGCCCAGTGGGGAAGGGTGCCGGTGGTGTTTTTTACAGAAAGCTATGGGCCAATCCAGCGTACCAACTGGCGCGGGGAGGTTTTCGACCAGGGGGCGATGGTAAGAAACTTTGTGAAATGGGACCACCACATAAGCACTATAGAGAACGTCGTTGATGTGTTCGAGAAAGCTTTCCGCATCGCGACCACCGAACCGTGCGGTCCGGTATATCTAACGCTGCCGCGGGAAATCCTGTGGAATAAGAGATCGCTGCCTTCGAGCCAGGCACACAAAAAGTCGTCGGAAACGAAGCCGAAAATTAATAAAGGTTCCCTGGCTAAAGCTGCCGATATGCTAATTAAAGCAGAGAATCCGCTGATAGTTACCGGGTATTCCGGCAGGAACGCTGCCGCCGTGCCAGCGCTGATAGAGCTGGCAGAAACGCTCGGTGCGAGAGTACTTACCTCCGATATCAGAGTGAATTTTCCCATCACCCACCCGCTGGCGGCGCTGCTCTCCCCTGCCGGCGGCTTCGGTAATCCGCTGGTTAGCCAAGCTGATGTTATACTGGCGATTGATTACGACATGCATTATGCCGCGCCTCCAGGCATGCCGCCGTCCGGTGTAAAAATTATCCACATCGATATAGATATAGCTAAAAAAGGTGTACCGCTCTGGGGTAAAAAACCGGATATCGCTCTGCAAGCCGACTCCAGCCAGGTGATACTTGCGCTTAACTCTATAATTAAAAAGAAATTAAAAAGCGAAAGAATCGAGCAGCTGAAGAAACGTGCCACAGCGCTGGAAGCGGAGCATAACAAGCTCGATGGGGAATGGCGAGTCATGGCGATGAGCCAGGCCAAGGTTAAGCCGATTACCGCCCACTGGTTGAGTGCCTGCATCGACGCCATCATCGACGAGGACACGATTATCGTGAACCAGACCATTTCACCATCTACGATTGTCTTTCACCAGCTGCACTTAAGTAAACCAGGCACGCTGTTATCCTGCGCGGGCGGCTGCATCGGCTGGGCGCCGGGGGCGGCGCTGGGTGTGAAACTTGCCCAGCCAAACAAAACGGTAATCAGTTTGATGGGCGATGGCGCTTTTATCTACGGCTGCCCGGAGGCGTCATTATGGTCGGCCAGTTTTTATAAAGCCCCATTTTTAGCCATCATCTACGATAATCAGGGGTACGGCGCCATCAAGGGACTTTTTAAAGAGAAGTACGACGTGGAAAACATGGGCGCGGATATTTCCGCGCCGCCGGACTATACCCTGATAGCCCGCGCCAATAAAGCTTATGGGCGTATGGTCGATGACCCCGACGACTTGCCAAAGGCGCTTAAGGAGTGTTTGGCGGTGGTGCGAGGCGGTCAAGCCGCTGTGCTGGATGTTAAGCTGGCGCCGGTTTAGGCTATAACCTAAAGCGGCAGCGTATATTTGAAATCGAAAGCGTCCCAGGCTTTTCGCTCTGCTTCATAAGGCGCCGCTTCGACGTGAGGATTGATATCCAGAATCATCGTCTGGCGGTCTTTGCCATAGACCGGCCATTTGCCGATGCTCTTGCAGGATGGGTCGCCGGTGTAGACGAAAGCGATGCAGGAGTCCTGTATCTTAAGCGCCAAATCTTCCTGCTCCGGTCCGGCGCCGGTAAAATCGGCATCAAGAGCGCCGAAAAGGAAGGGATTATCCAGCCCGTGCATCGCGCCCAGTATGCCGCCCATCGCCGGCGACTTATAAGTAAAATAGTAGTTATAAGTCGGGGTGCCGTTATCGCGCTGAGCTTCGACGAGGCGGATGGTGGGTATGCGGAACATAAGGTCGGAACTGGCCGTTCCTAAAATATCGAGCGGTGAGGCGCTGCTGCCGCGCCTTTTAAGAGCTTCACGGTAGACTTCAATCAATCCGGGCGCCATGCCTGCCGGTAATAATTGATTCAGTCTGGCGAGCAACCCGGCTTCATCCAAATTTCTCATGTTAGGGTCCATGCCGGTGCTTATTTTCAGTTCATCAAGGGTATTGCCGGTCATCACGATAATGTTTTTCGCGGAACCCTTTTTAATAGCCTCGATAGGGAAAACCGGCATAACACTGCCGTCAACCACCGGCATGAAAGGCGTCAAGGCGCCTTTAGCTTCACGGAGGATTGCCCCCAGCTTCTCCTGCCCATCGAGCAGCTGCTGGGTCGTCAGGGCACGTAAAGCGGCGATATCTTTAGGATTTATATTAATGGTTTTAAGGAATTGTTCGGCTATTCCCACGGCGTTATTGAGTGTGGTGACGGTATTGGTTGAGCCGCTGCGGCTAATTGTCTTATGGAACAAACCACGCGCCCGGGGCATGCTCAAAAGGTCGTTGATGCTCATGCTGCCAGCAGAAAAACCGGCCACAGTGACGTTATCCGGATTACCGCCGAAAGCGGCGATGTTATCCTGTACCCATTCCAGCGCGGCTATCTGGTCGAGCAAGCCTTCATTGCCAGTAGCAGGAATTTTACCGTTGGTTATTTCTTTTAAGTTCAGGAATCCGAAAGCCCCCATACGATAGTTAATGCTGACGAGGACGATATCGCCGCGCTTCGCTAGCTTGCCGCTCTCCAGGAACGGCTCGGTGCCAGCACCGATAATAAAAGCACCGCCATGTATCCAGAAAATGACCGGTCGGCGCGCGTCATCCAGTCCGGGTGTCCAGATATTGAGGAACAGGCAGCCTTCATCCTGAAACTCTTTTCCGAAGTCAGGCATACCGGGGGCGGCAATCGGCATGGCATTCTGGGGGGAAATAGCCCCGTATTTTTTTGCGGGCTTAATGCCGCTCCAGGGTTTTGGCGGCTGCGGTGGCAGCCAGCGTAAATCACCCACGGGCTGGGTGGCATAAGGTATGCCCTTAAACACATAGAGTCCGTTTTCGGTATAACCTTCTAATTTCCCACTTTTTGTAGTCATCACAGCCTGTTTATCGGCGCCCATAGATGCCTCCATGATATAATATTTATTAGGTGAGATAGTTACCTTCTGATATTATTGCCTTATTATACCACTTAAAAATCCACTGTCAAATATACTCTCTGATATTGCGTATCGAGTAGCAATTCATACAATTATCATGCTGTTGCATAGTATTTAAAAGATAATTCTACGTTTTGATTATATATTATTGACAATCTCTTCGCATTGTGATATTATGATACTGGAGGTTGACGAAAATGAGATGGGGTATGGTAGTAGATTTATCAAGTTGTGTAAGGTGTTTCGGGTGTGTGGCAGCCTGCCGTATCGAGCATTATCTCCCGATGGGCATCACCTGGCCTAAGCTCGTGGCGCTAGAGACCGGCGGCGATAATCCGACGGTATCAACCTACTCTGTGCGTTGCAACCAGTGCAAGGACGCACCCTGCGTCGACGCCTGCCCGACCGGCGCGACAACACGCCGCCCCGACGGCATCGTCGTCGTCGACCAGGATAAGTGCGTGGGCTGCCGCTATTGCGTGGTCGCCTGCCCTTACCAGAATCGCACCTTCCTTTCTAAAGATAAAGACCAGGGCTTTTTCCCAGGCAGAGTCCAGACGGACTTTGAAAAAGCGGGTAAAAAGCTTTACCGGCACCAAATCGGGACAACCGAAAAATGTAATTTCTGTGTCGAACGCATCGACGCCGGATTGGCAAAAGGACTAAAACCGGGCATCGACCGCGATGCCACGCCCGCCTGCGTCAATACCTGCCCTGCCAGGGCGCTGACCTTCGGCGACCTGGACGACCCTAACAGCGAAGTATCACGCCTGATAAGGGAACGAGGTGGCTTTCAGCTTCATAAAGAGTACAATACCGACCCCTCGGTCTTCTTTATCGACGGTAAAATAGGCAAAACAGATACCGAACCAGCACCGCATAAGGAGTCGGAAGCAATAGGAGTGGCGGATTAAAATGGAAATACATCAATGGATGATTAGCTACACTCGTCAGACAGAGTGGATAGACAAGAGGGGGATACTCCTCTGGATTGCTTTTTACGCGGGAGGACTGGGCGGGGGTTTATACCTGGTGTCTTTATACTTTAATAGTCTGTGGGGCATGTTCATCAGCTGGCTGATAATCGGCGTTATCAAGGGCGGCACGCACCTGCTTTTCCTCGGCAAACCCGGGCGCTTCTGGAGAATTATGTTCCGTCCCCAAACATCCTGGCTGGCGAGGGGCTTTATCTTCGTAGTGCTGTTCGTAGGTTCAGGCGCCATTCAGTTAATGCTGTCACACTGGATGCCTGGCAGCGTTCCAGAAATTCTTTTCAAGGTATCTACCGGCATACTGGCGTTTGGCGTCGCGGTTTACACCGGCATCATCCTTAAGAACATCAAAGGCGTACCGTTCTGGAACTCCATTTTGCTGCCAATACTGTTCGTCCTCTGCGGGATACTGGGCGGCTTCGGTCTGTCCGTGGTTATCGCGCTGGCTGGCGGCGATGTTAACCTTTCCGCCGCGGAATGGGGCAGTCGTGTCCTGCTTATCGCCAATGCGCTGGTTATCATTCTTTACCTCTTTAAAGCCGAGCAGCGTGAAGAGGTCGGCAAGCAGTCAGTCATGGAGCAGCTACGCGGTAACAACGCGCCGATATTTTGGATTGGCATCGTGGCATCAGGTATTGCTATCCCGCTGGCGATTGCCGTAACCAGTCTTATCGCGGGTGAAATTGCATCAGGACTGCTCGTTTTTGGCGTGATTTGTGAGATTATCGGCGGGCTGGCACTACGCTACTGCGTGCTTAAAGCCGGCGCTTATAAGCCGCTGGTCGCTAAAGCCCAATAGCGTCCAGCCTAAGACAAAGTCCTTTCATTCTTTACCTCCTTCATTCCAGAAATGATATCATTTATATAGGAAGATTTTTAATATGAGTGAAACTAAGATAGTTAAAACAACCTGTAAAAGCTGTCACGGCGGGTGCGGCGTTTTGGTAACCGTCCAGGATGGCGTTATCGTCCATATAGAGGGCAATCCGGAGGCGCCGACCAAGGGCACGATGTGCTCCAAGGGACTATCCAGCATCCAGCACGTCAACCACCCCGACCGCCTTAAATACCCACTGAAACAGATGGGTAAAAGGGGCGAGGGCAAGTGGCAGCGCATCACCTGGGATGAAGCACTGGACACCATCGAGCAGAAAATGAAGGAGTCCATCGCCAAGTACGGACCTTCCTCCATCGCCGTCTCACAGGGGACAGGGCGGGGCTATAACGAGTACACGCACCGCTTCGCGCGGTCTATCGGCACTGCCAACATCATTACACCGGGCTACATCTGCCATAGTCCCCGGTTGGGACTATATGGGCTGGTGACCGGCTACGGCCGGCTTTACTGCGACTATCACGGGTGGGGCGGGGAGTTCCCGAAGACACAGATAGCCTGGGCAAAGCAGCTGGAAATAAGCAGCGCCGACGGCGAAATGGCGGTGTGGTTCCTGAATAGCCTGAAATACGTGAAGAACCTTATCGTTATCGACCCACGGGAAACGGCGCTGTCTTCGCGGGCGACATTATGGCTGCAAATTAGACCCGGCACGGACGCCGCCCTGGCGCTGGCGATGATTAACGTTATCATTAGCGAAGGACTTATCGATAAAGAGTTCGTCGAAAAGTGGACTTACGGCTTCGATAAACTCAAAGATAGAGTGCAGGAATACACACCGGAGCGCGTCGCGGAAATAACCTGGCTTAAAGCCGATGACATTAGAAAAGCCGCCAGGCTCTTCGCTATTGATACACCGGGCTGCATACAAATAGGTAGCTCGCTCGAACGGCAGGCAAACTGTGGTCAGACATTAAGAGCGATTATCTGTTTGTTGGGCGTTACCGGCAATATCGAAAGACCGGGCAGCATGATTTCCTGGGTACCGCCGTCTACCGGCCAGCGTGAGGACTTCTTTACGGAAATACCGATAACCGACGAGATGCGTAAAAATATCGTGGGGAGCGACCTATATAAGATGGGCGCCGCCCGCACTGCGCACTCGGATACGGTCATCAAGCAGCTGGTTAACGGGAACTCGTTGATAAAGGTGTGGTTCAGCGTCGGCGGGCAGCAGATTATCCACCTCGCCAATACCGCAGAGGTGCTACAGGCGCTCATGAAGCTGGATTTTCTGATTCATGTCGACCAGTTTATGGGACCGATGGCGGAGCACGCTGATATCGTCCTGCCGGCGGCGCACTGGCTGGAAATCGATGATATTTTCGATATGCACCCCCGCTTTATGATTGAAGCCCATAATCGCGTCGTCGACCCGCCGGGAGAAGCCTGGCAGGATAGCAAGATATTCAACGAAATCGGCAAGAGGCTAGCGCCGCAATACTGGTTCGAAAACGTCGAGAAGATGCTGGACTATCAGCTGAAAAAAGGCAACATGACCTGGCAGGATTTCAGCAAAAAGGTCATCCATGCCAGAATGGGCAAGGACCAGATTTACTATAAATACAAGACGGATTACTGGAAAAAAGGGGGCGGCTTCCTCACACCTACCGGAAAGATGGAGCTTTATTCCACGACGCTGGAAAATTTGGGCTACGACCCGCTACCCTACTTCCAGGAGCCGGGGGAGAGTCCAGTATCTACGCCGGAGCTAACGAAGGAATATCCCCTCATCCTGACGACGGGCTACCGGCAGCCCTTCTACTTCTTATCGCAATACCGGAACATACCCTGGCTGCGGAGTTTCCAGAAAGACCCGGTCATGCAGATACACCCGGACACGGCGAAACTTTACGGCATCGAGGATGGCGACTGGGCATGGATTGAGAGTCTGCGCGGTAGAATCAAGCAGAAGGCGCGACTTTTCCCGGGGATATTGCGCGGGGTTGTTATGGCGACGGCTAACTGCTTTTACCCGGAGGAACCGGGGCCGCTGCACGGATTGCTGAAGTCCAACCCTAATGTGCTGACGGATAACAACCACTGCGACCCGATGTACGGTTCGCCGGACCTGACCTGCTTGTTATGTAAAGTGTATAAAGCGGAAGACGGGAAATAAATAGAATAGTCATTGCGAGGGAGTCCTTCGCTGTGCGTAGGATAAACTCCGCGACCGTGGCAATCTTGTTGCCCTCTGTCATTCCAGCGAAGGCTGGAATCCACTTTATGGATTCATAAATTATCGTATATCTATAATGGATTCTGGCCTACGCCAGAATGACATTATTAGCATACATAGGGATTGCCACGCTTCGCTCGCAATGACAAAGACTTTACCCTCTCTCATTAAAGGAGAGGGTTTTTTATTACTCTTAGGACTTGTTATTTAAATGTAATGATATTCCGCAATGCTTCGCCCTTTACCACAGCATCTATCGCTTCGTTAATTTTTTCCAGGGGGTAGCGCGCGGTGATAAGCTCATCCAATTTGAGAATCCCGGCTTTATAAAGCGCTATCAGCTTGGGAACTTCGGCGTGGAGCTGGGTGGTGCCCATAAAACTGCCGGTAAGCGTCCTCTCGAACCGGATGATGTTGAACGGAGAATACTTTGCCATTTCGGTGTATTTGGGCAGGCCAACCAACACCGTCATACCGCGGGGGTTGGACATATCGAGCCCCTGCTCGACGGCGGCAGTACTGCCCACGGTAACGAAGACATAGTCCGCCCCTTCGCCCCCGGTAAGCTTCTGAACTTCTTTGATAGCATCCCCCTTGGTCGAGTTAACGGTATGGGTAGCACCGAAGATCTTGGCCGCCTGCAGCTTTTTATCCGAGATATCCACGGCGATGATAGGATAGGCACCAGAAATAGCTGCGCCCTGCACGGCGTTTAGCCCTACGCCGCCAATACCGATGACAACGCAGCTGCTCATCGGCTTTACTCTAGCGCGGTTGACTACCGCCCCGAAACCGGTGATGACGCCGCAGGCAAGCATACACGCCCTGTCCATCGGCATATCGGCGGGGATTTTTACCAGCTGCGATTGGTCGACGATGGTGTAGTCGGCAAAGCTGGCAGTTTTTATCAGCATATTAAGGTCCTGCCCTTTCTTGTTATGCATGCGGGTTTCTTTATCCATCGGGAAAACGCCGCTACATAGATGGCTTTGACCCGCCAGGCAGAACCGGCACTTGCCGCAGGAAATTAGTAGCGATAGTACCACGGGGTCGCCGGGCTTGAATCCGGTAACGCCTTTACCGACTTCCTCCACATACCCCGCCGACTCGTGCCCGCCGACGAAGGGAGTTTGGCCGGGAAGCTCTCCTTTAAAGAAATGGATATCGCTGTGGCAAACGGCCGTCGCCGCCAGCTTTACTTTCACCTCGCCCTGCTTCGGCGGGTCCAAAGTTATCTCCTCAACCACCAGGGGCTTGCCTATTTCGTAACAGACTGCTGCTTTCAAGCTATCCTCCTTAAATATTTATCGTTTTAGTATCATTAGTCTATTTCGCCAGAAGAATAAAGTCAAATCCGTGTCTCGCTATTTGACAAAGCTCGTTTTCTAAACTTATGATAGGTTTAATTGGAGTTACAAGCGACGTTTTTATAAGAAAGGGGAAATGATATGGCCAAAGCCAGGATTATCAACGTTGTCGCTACCGAATGCGCGCCGGAAAACGACGCCAAGTTCAATAAGTGGTATAACGAAGTGCATATACCCATGTTGATGAAATATAAGGGGATAAAAAAAGTAACCCGCTATAAGTTAATTGAAGAGAAGGCGCCAAGACCGAGGTTTCTGGCAGTCTATGAATTCGATACTAAAGAAGATTTAGATGGGCTTTCTAAAAGTGAGGCGTTCCAAGCGGCGATTGCGGAAATGCAGGAAACGTGGAAAGGCCAGATGTTTGATATTAAATGGGCGGTCAGCGGCGAACCGATTAAAACCTGGGAGCAGTAACTGAGCAAGTAAGGGAAGCGGTAATTTTTTTCTTACACTAATGCCTATCTGACGCTAGCGTGAGCGAGTGATTCCTCTTTTTGATACAGCATGCCCATTTTTTCTAAATATAACTTTGCGGCGCTAACTCTTAAATGTTTGAAATTATAATCGGGGTCGGTTTTGAGCTTGCTGTACATGCTGTTCAGGTGGTGTTCCACTGTTTTAATATCGATGAATAAAGTATCGGCGATTGCCGAGTTGGTATAGCCCTGCGAAAGCAGGCTAAGAATTTCCAGCTCGCGGGTGGTGAGCTGCTTCAGGAAAGGGCACTCCGGTTTGCCAGCGAACATGAAAGTTGCCAGCGGTGGGTCCAGAATAACCTGCCCCTGGTTAACGGCTAGAACCGTCCGCCACAGCTGCTGGATTTTATCGAGGGATTGTTTCAAGAAAAGCGCCATGCCGCTTTCACCACAGAGGGCGAGTCGGCGTAGTAATTCAATATCTTTAGAGCTATAATATACGATTAAAATAACAATACCAATTTTAGGATAGGAATTTCTAATTTTTTCTAGTTCTTCTATTGTATCTACATCGAGCTTTTTAATACTTAAGAGCATAACATCGGGGGAGAGTTCTGCCACGGCCCGTATCATCGAGCCTTTTTCACCAGTACCGGAGATACGCAGTACATCAATATTTGCATTCTTGGTTAATACATTATTATATATCTCGCGATAAATCTCCTGTTCTTCTACTACTAGCAGGCTAACGTTCTCTGACTTTGACTGTATCATGCTTTTGCCTTTCAGTGTTATGACTTTATCTTCCTAGCTTCGCTTCCACAGCCCCACGTCAAACAACATTAAGAATTTTAATACAATCCCATAAAGATACGAATAAAAAATCATAAACAAAGCATTAAAATTCTATTAATTTTTCATTATATTTTGCGCCATTTGGCGAAAACTCCTTCGTAAAATTAGCTTACGTCCCTTGATTTTGTCATCTCGCTTCCTTAAATACAATACATGCTGCCACCCAATTTACGATGGGGATTATATTACTTTAGTACTGGATAATTTCCCCAAGTGAATATTAGGTAAACTGCTTGGCAAGATGGGGGATGGTCTAGTATTCACCATGAGCCGAGCGAGGTAAATTGATAGTATCCATGCCATGAAAAGAACCAAAGCAGGATTAAAACCGCTGTTTGGCGTTTGCCTTTTTATTGAAAGGCCTATCCCTATTTGCTTCGATGATATCAATAAATTAGCGTGATATAAACTCAATGAAAGCGAAGAAAACCAGTCTGCATTAAGCATGGTAGACGGTAACCAAAATAACGGTCAACCGTAAAAAATATATGTAAATAATATGGAAGGGGGTGATGTTTAAGGGGAAAAAGTAATCTTCTTTATCCTGAAAATGTTAGTTTATCCAAATACATCACAAATCAAAAAAAATCCTACAACTTAGGAGGAGAAATGTATAACAAATACTTCAAACATGAGAAAGGCATCACCGGGTTGGAGACCGCTATCATATTAATAGCGTTTGTCGTGGTAGCCGCGGTTTTTGCCTATACCGCACTTTCTGCGGGCCTTTTCTCTACCCAGAAAGCCCAGGAGGCAGTCTATTCCGGGCTTAAAGAAGCCCAGAGCACGATGGAGCTTAGAGGCGGTATTATCGCCACCGCCGGCACCCTTGGCGCTCACGGCACTATCAAACAGCTAACCTTCGTAGTGGCCAACGTTCTTGGTGGCGAACCGATTGACTTTACCCAACCGACTCCAGCTTCGGCAAACACTGGCGTATCCGAAAATCATAGCTCGAACAAGGTTGTTATCAATTATATAGATTCAGACCAGACTGTTACCGACCTGTTCTGGACATGCGTCCCGCTGGGGACAACCAACGGTAACGCCCTGCTCGAGACCGGTGAGAAATTCCAGATTACAATTGGGTCTAACGATACCGATGAGGACGGCGGCAATCTTGTCAATGCCCTCCATACCCCCCTTACCGTTAATAAGACCTTTACGCTGGAAATCGTCACCAGTGCTGGCGCCGTGCTTACTCTAGAACGGACCACACCTGCCTATATAGATACTAAAATGAATCTTCGCCAATACGTTCTTTATACGGTAAAGCGAAGTTAAAGGAGAAGAAATGTACAATAAATACTTTAAGCATGAGAAAGGCATCACCGGGCTGGAGACCGCTATCATATTAATAGCGTTTGTCGTGGTAGCCGCGGTTTTTGCTTATACCGCGCTTTCTGCGGGCCTTTTCTCTACCCAGAAAGCCCAGGAGGCAGTCTATTCCGGGCTTAAAGAAGCCCAGAGTTCACTGGAGCTTAAGGGTGGAGTTATCGCAACCGCGAATAATACCGGCGCCGATGGCACCATCAAACAGATAACTTTCGCGGTAACCAACGTGCTTGGTGGTGAACCGATTGATTTCACCGCGCCCGATGCTGGTGCAACTACTGGCTTGGCTTCCGGCACCAAGAATAAGGTTGTTATCAACTATATAGACCAGAACCAGGAGGTTGATAACCTGTATTGGACCGTTACCACGATGGGGGCCGATAATGGCAATAGCCTGTTAGATCCGGGAGAAAAATTCCAGGTTACCATTGGCGGCAATAGCACTACCACAGGTGCAGGCAACCTTGGTAATGCTCTTCATCCCGCCCTTGGCATTAATAAGACTTTCAGCATCGTGATAATGACGCCAGCCGGTGCCGTGGTTACGATTGAGAGGACTACACCAGCCTATATCGATGCAATCATGAACCTACGTTAGTTTTACTAGTTAATAGGTTAATAGGGGGTAACATGGCGGGGTGGGGGTCTCTAAAATCGGAACCCCACCCCGACCCATGGTGTGTAACAGGCGCAACCCGCTTCCATCTAGCTGTGAGAAACGTGGATGACAGCCGCAAATAACTACTCCGAAGGAATAATGGAGGTCTGTTGTGGACAAGGCCATAACTACAGCTCTACTTATCATAGCGGGGGTTGTATGTATGATATTCGTCTTTAATAGTGTTTACCCGATGATTAACCGTTCCAGCCAGGCGATGACCAGCATGGCAGAGCAGGTTGATGAACGGATGAAGAGCCGGATTAATATCGTCCATGCGGCAAGTTCGGCTGATCAAAAGTCGGTTTACCTGTGGATAAAAAACGTGGGAACCCAGACCATCCTGGATGTCAAGCAAAGCGACCTGTTTTTCGGGCAGGAGGATAACTTCGAGCGTATCTCTTATGTTGACGATTCCGAAGACAATCCGCGCTGGTCTTTTATTATCGAAAACGATAGCCAGTGGAAAACCAGCGCTACAATAAAGGTAACGATTACCTATGATAGCGTCACGGCGTCTGGAACCTATTTTGCGAAGTTTATCATTCCGAACGGAATATACGACGAGTACTATTTTAGCATGTAACGGAGCCAGAAATGGAAACAGTGCTTATTTCCATAATATGTATCGCCCTGCTGGTTTTCGGGGGGATGACGATGTCCCAGGGCTTTATGACGTCCGTTGATGCCAGCACAGTGGGGCTTAGTGAAATCAGCCAGCAAACCGAGACAATCATGAGAACGTCGCTAACGCCGATAAGTACTAATTTATCATTGGTGACCGGCCCGGACCCTCTGGAAATAGTTTTGGAGAATACGGGGCAGACCAAGATAGCGGATTTTGAAAAATGGGATGTTATCGTTCAGTACTATGATGATTCCGGCGTCTATAACGTTAACTGGCTGCCCTATTCTGCCAGCGGCGGAGGAACCAATGAGTGGGGAGTGGGCTGGATAAGGCTCAATGGACAACCGGAAAAGTTCGAGCCTAATGTGTTGAACCCCGGGGAACAGATAATGATAGAAACATCACTCGATCCATCAGTGAGCGACAATGCTACTAATATGGTAGTGATATCAACACCCAGCGGGATAACCTGTTCAACCTATTTTTCACCGTGAAATAACTAGGGAGTTTATAAAATGGCGGCCGTAATCGTAACTATAATATGTATCGCCATGATAGTCGTTGGAGGTATGACGTTATCGCAAGGTATTCTTACCTCGGCGGATTCGGCTGCTATAAACGCCGATAAGATAAGTGTCATGGAGAGTGAAATAGCGAGGACCGATTTGAATATCACCCGGGCCGCGCAACTTGCCTGGGCAGACTATTTACGCGTAACGGTAAAAAATGACGGCCAGACCAAGCTGGCTAATTTTGATAAATGGGATGTTATTGTGAGCTACATTGATAGTGACGGCGCTTCAAGTTCCAAATGGCTGCCCTATACCGCTTCATTGCCACAAGATAATGAATGGCAAAAGGCAAGAATCGGTTTAGATGGACCGATTGAGTATTTTGAGCCTGGTATTCTTAATCCATCCGAGGAAATGATAGCTCTGATTCATCTTGACCCGGCCGTGAAAAGCGGCACCAACGGCGATGTATCTATGGCAACGCCTAATGGTGTTTACAGTTCACTGGCATTTTCGAATCTCGGCTCTGCACGATTTACCGCACAGTCCGAGAACATCACCCTTGCCAACACTAAGTATTATGAGCTGGTGGAAGCCGCCCCGGATGACGGCCCCGCAACAATTTCCAGGGCGGATTTTTCGACTAATGAAAGCGGTAGGAAACTATTATATACTGTGGGGCAACCTACTCGACCGGCCAAGTACATTTATCCACTTATTGGCATCAGCGCAATCCCGAAGGCGACCTGGATAGTTTACTACCGGGGTTATATCGGGTCAGATGGTAAATTCCCCCAACAAGATGCTGATGTACGCTTCAATATCAATATTTTAATAAGGAAAGCGGACGGCTCCATAAGAGACGTAATTGCCGAAAGGGTCGCTGTAGCCTGGGTTGCGGAGGCCGAGCAGGGCGCCTGGTTCACTTTTGACGGTAGTTATGATTTCCCGGGCTATACGGTAGCTAATGGCAATGATTATCTTGAAGTTGATTTTTATTGCCAGACTATGGCCGGACCGAATGGTTCATCAGGATATATACAATTGAGCATAGATGATAATACTCTACCTGTCGACGACCAGACGAGGATAGAGGCGGATTAACTATGAACCTAATAAAAATGATAAAAGTCCTGCCATTCTTTAATAAGAATGAAAAGGGCAATAAATGGGGCACCGGCACAATGAGCTTCGATTTGTTCTATCAGCTCTCTTATATGTCGACGATTGCCTCTGCCGGTGTGCCGCGAGACCAGATTTTCGGAAGGTCGGCGGAACTCCAATGCTCCTCCGCAGAGTATTTTAGAAAAATCGATTTAGCCCGTAAGCGTTTAAAGTACGATTATGCCCGTGCCTGCCGTGTGATAGGCGAACCAGCTAAGGACGAAAAAATGAAAGGTCTGCTGCTGCGTTTTTCCAGCTCACTGATTTCCGGCGAGCCGGAGGCGGATTTTCTTACCAGAGAGGCTAACGCCCGCTCTGAAGACTATGAGAATGAATACGGGAGAAGTCTGGAAGCCCTGAAGATGTGGACCGACGCCTACGTCTCTTTAATTCTCGCCGCCGTCCTGGTGATTGTTATCGGGATAGTATCGACGATGATATGGAAAATAGAGACAACCCTTATCATAGGCATGGCTTTTATCGCTATCAGCACCACTGCAGCGGGAGTCTGGCTGATATGGGTGGTATCGCCAAAAGAATCGACTGTTTTAAGATGGCCGGGTTCGAAGGAACAAAAACTTGTCGCTAAGCTGTTTAAACCAATGTTAATTGTCGTTATCGTTATCGCCGGGCTGTTTTTATTCACCGGCCAGAATATTGGCCTGTGTCTGATTATTGTTGCCGTATTAGTATTCCCCCTGGGTTATATCATGTCGCGGGACGATAATAAAATAGCCAAGCGAGATGACGAAATGGGCACATTCCTGCGCTCTCTCGGCGGTGTTTGTATGGCATTAGGGACTACCGTGAACGCGGCATTGTCACGCATTGACTTAAACGCCATTAACGTGTTGAGAAGTGCGGTTAAAAACCTGCATACGAGGCTGACCGCCGGGATTCAGCCGAGACTATCCTGGAAGATGCTCATCGATGAAACCGGCAGCGAGCTATCCAACCGCAGCGTGGGTATGTTCTACGACGCTATCGAAGTGGGTGGTTCCGCAGGACAGGCTGGTCAGCATGCCGCCATGTTCGCTAACCAGCTGTCGCTACTCCGCGCCCGACGCCGGACGGTGGCAGGTCCTTTCCGCTGGCTTTGCTTCGTTATGCACGCCGCCGTCATCTGTATCCTAGTGTTCATTACCGAGGTTATCGTTGCCTTCGGCGGGATGGTAGGGAAGGCACAGGAGTCAATGCCTCAAGTATCTGGAGCTCCGGCAATGAGTTCTTTTACAAGCTTTAATTTATCCGGGCTGGAGATGATGCAGCATTTAGTTATACCCCTGGTAATTATATTTACCGTAGCTAACGCTATCGTGCCGGCCCTGGCGGAGGGGGGAAGTAAATATAAAATTTTAAGCAATCTTGGTTTTACATCAGCTATTTCCGGGCTGGCTCTGCTCGTTTTACCGGTATTAGCCAACCAGTTATTTACGTCAGTTGCACACATGTAGGGAGGCAATATGGAACAGGAAGAAGAGCAAGAAGAACGGATAAAAGAACTTGAAATAGAATTCCAGAAAGTCAGGGACGAGCTAAAAGAGATGCTGTTTGATATCCGAACATATTTAATGGAAGCTCAAACACCGATTCCAAACGACCTAGAAAAAGAAAGACTCCGCGATGAACTGGAGGTAGGAAGGAGGTAAATCAACGTGGTGGAAGAAAGTAGGCTTGATAATCTACAAGATGAAATTAAGTTATTAAAGGGAGAATTGAAGAATTCTCTCGCCAGCGTCCGTGATTATCTTCTTAACATGGAACTGCCATCTTCAGAATTCTCCACTATCCTGGCGGCTCTTAGCGGTGATAATACCCGTCCTCAAGCTCTGGCCACTGATGGCGACATCTCTAACAAAGACGATATGCTCGAGCCGAATCTTGATGAAGAGAATCCGGAGGAAGCGGATGGGGAAATAAAGCAGCCGGACGAAGATGAAAACCTGCTCGACTTTGGAGACCCCGATAAAGAAGGGGAGACTTCTGAAGAGCTGCCAAATGAAGACGCGCTGGACGATATGGTGGCGGAAGACGAATTGCTACCCGAAGAAGAAACAGAGGAGCTGCCAGAAGAAGTTGAAGAGCCTCAAGATGAGATGCAGGAAACCGAAGATGAGGGTTTGCCGGAAGAAGAGTTAACTCCTCCGGAAGACGAACTGCCATTAGACGAGGAACAGCTTGAGGAATATAACCGTCTGCTTACCGAAGCCAACCAGGGGATACCTAAAGTCAATATGCTCGCCAACCTCATCAACTGGGTAGCTAGAGCCAAGCAGGATATCGGGTATGAGGAGTTGCCAACGTTCCTCGAGGTCTACGGCATCAGCGGTCATCTTTCACCGGAGCTGAAGGATATTATTTTACGACTCGCCGAAATAGCTAAGGACCTCCCTGATAATACCAAAGAATCCGAGATTTGGAGTCAATCAATGCTAGCGTTGCACGGAGTTCTTACCGGCGGGGATGCTCCTCAAAATCTTGTCGCACCATCCTGGGTGGATGGAAATGGTGAAGCGGAGTCATCACTCGAAGACGAAATTATTGAGATAGATAAAGCCAAAGAAAAATCGGCCAAGCTTAAGCTGGTGTTACCTACCGATAATGGCAAAAACAAGGAATTCTGCATCGATCTAACACCAGAGGACAATAATGACGCTGCCTAGCAAAAAAATAATCCTCTACTAGGAGAGGTGGTTTATTATGGCAAAAAGCGATAAAAAGAAAGAAACCATAGTTACCGGGGTGCCGGAAGTCGATGATAAACTCGGGGGCGGCATTCCGCTGGGTTCACTCTGCCTTATTGAGGGACATTCTGATGCCGGGAAGAGCGTTTTGTGCCAGCATCTTACCAACGGCACCCTGCTTAGCGCTGAAATCTCGGTAGCTTATTATACTACGGAGAATAATATCAGAAGCCTGGTAAGCCAGATGGATTCTCTGAATATGAATATCCTCGACCATTTTCTGGCAGACCGTTTGAGGATTTTCCCGTTGACATTCCGCAGCGGCTTGCCGAGCGGTCATAAGCCTTTTTTGGTGCTGACACACCATTTTTCCAACCTGCCTCAAGAATTTAAGCTAATTATTGTGGATTCGATTACCCTGCTGGTGGCGCATAGCGAACCGGTGGCAATTATCGACTTCTTTTCCAGATGTAAAACTCTTTGCGACCAGGGTAAAACGATTATCGTGGTAGCCCATTCTTACGCCTTCGAGGAAGATATTCTTTCACGTACGCGTTCACTGTGCGATGCGCGTTTCAAGATGCGGCTGGAGCAGGTCGGTGAAAGTATGATAAAGCTGATGGAAGTCTTAAAAGTCCGCGGCGCCGACCGGCCTACCGGCGATGTCGTGAGCTTCAATATCGAACCTAAAATGGGTATGAGGATTATTCCGCTTGCTAAGGCTAGAGTCTAGGAGAAGAAATGCTTCATCTCCCCTTCGAAATAAAACCGTGTCCCCAGAAATGCGGGAAGGTATGCGGCGACGACCTGGAGAAATGCCCCATATTTCTAAAATTGCCGGCTGACTTCCAGGAAGTATGTAAGAATAATCTGCATCTTCTGCAATATTTGTATATGCTCCCGCTGGATACAACTGAAATACCCAAGTACTATGAAAAAATATCGCGGAAGCTAAAAGGTACTAAAAACCCCAACATTATCTATCACATCAGCGACGGCGTATTCGTTCATATACTGGCTAATCCGGAAGATATTAGAGATTATTACGTGGCGATTGAGCCAAGCATCATGGGTTCCGATGACGCAATCCTTCAAGAGCTAGAGCTACACCTCGCGGAGCATGTTGAGGAGCTTGAGGGGATTACCGACTCATCAAAACGACTGAAAATCATTATGAAAATCGTGGATACGGTTGTACATGTTAACGGCCATCAAAGCCTGACGGCTCTTGAGGATAAAAAACAGGCGAATGGGAATAAGAACAAGGATACGGATAAGGATACGGATAATAATAACGGCAACCATGATTCTGACGGCGGTAAAGAACAAAAAGCGCCATCTCACAAGCCTAAGAAAGCAAGCAAGGGGAATATTTATGTTACCCAATTCCAGTATAAAAGTCTCCGTTACCTGCTAAAACGTAAGCTCGAAGGTATGGGTATGATGGACCCCATGATATTAGACCCAAACATCGAAGATATTTCATGTTCCGGTACAGGTAATATCTTCGTCGAGCATAGAATTTTCGGCGGCCTCCGCACCAGTATCGGATTCGATTCTGACGACGAGCTGGATAAATTCGTTATTGAGTTGGCCGAAAGCATCAAGCATCCGGTCACTTTCCGTGATCCGGTGGTCGATGCTACCCTGCCGGATGGTTCACGTATCAATATCGTTTATGGTAACGACGTTTCTAAAAGGGGCAGCAACTTTACTATTCGTAAATTCAGCGATACCCCGATGAGTATTCTGGAGCTTATCCAGTTTAACATGCTTAATTATGAAATGGCGGCTTACCTATCGCTCGTGATACAAGAGGGTATGAACACCTGGGTATCCGGAGAAACGGCTTCTGGTAAAACAACGCTGATGAATGCGCTGACGACTTTTATCCCTCCAGAGTCAAAGATAGTGAGCATTGAAGATACCCCAGAAGTCCAGGTGCCACACCATAACTGGATACGCGGCGTCACCCGCGGCTCCGCTAAATCGGCCGACTCGTCCGAGATATCTATGTTCGACCTTTTAAAGGCGGCTTTGAGGCAAAGACCGAACGTGATTATCGTCGGTGAGATTCGTGGCATAGAGGGAGCCGTCGCTTTCCAAGCAATGCAGACCGGCCACTCTTGTATGAGCACTTTCCACGCCGCTTCGGTAGCCAAGCTAATCCAGCGTGTTACCGGTACCCCTATTCTGGTACCAAAGACATATGTAGATAATCTTAACGTGATCGCTATTTGTCAGCAGGTGCGTCTGGCAAACGGCTTCCTCGCCCGACGTGTAACCAGCATCAATGAAATCGTGAGCTATGATTCGATAGCTGACGCTTTTTCTTTTATTGAAGTTTTCAACTGGGATCCGCTGGATGATAGCTATAAATTCCGCGGCAATCAAAACTCATACTTATTGGAAAATAAAATCGCCCCCCGGCGCGGCTATCCAGAAGATAAAAGAAGACAGATATATAAGATTGTTAAACAAAGGGCGGAGGTTTTAAAACGCATCACCGAACAGGGAAAAACAGACTTTTACGAGGTCTACGCGATATTATCTAAAGCCTATCGCGAGGGGTATTTCCGCTAAAAATAGGCGATGAGCATTAAACTGTTTTACCCGCAGGAGGTGGGAGATGAAATTTAAACTATTTGGTTCCGGTAAAGAAAAAGAGAAAAAAAAGTCGCCCAAGAGCAATGCCGCGGCTACCCAAATAGCCGAACTGGAAGAGCAACTTAACGACTGGACAGATAACCTTAAGGAAACCGAGCAGAGACTTCAGAAGCGTTCTGCCAAGGATAGCGATTCAGCGGAGGTCATTCCATTACGACCTCATGGTCCAATCAACGAGCTATCACTTGAGGAGGAAAGCGCCCTTGACGAGGACGACTCGCTTAATGAAGCACTGGATGACATTAAATTGGTGGAGGTACAAGGAGAAGGCGATTCTTTGTCTGAAGAAAAGGACGAGAAAAGCGATTCAGCCGGGGATTCGCTCAAGCAGCTATTCACCAACAACGAAGATGAGGATAATCCCCTGGTTAATTTAATACAATCGCTGCCCGAAGTTACTATCAACGAGCTGGAGGAGGATTTAAAAGAAATCAAGGATATCATCAAAGACTGGCAGCGGAAATAAACAGGCAGTTTTTACTTCCAATGCATTGGTTTTTGAGTGTGGGGGAATACCCCAATGAAATAAGGGGGTTATCATGGTTGTAGGTATAGTTAGGCAGGAGTAGCCTAATAATAGGGCTAAATTAGATAGAATTGCCCATACTATACGTATTTATAAATAAATGGGGAAATAAAGCAACCGGACCCTAGCTACTTCCGGAGGGCCGAAAATGAGTTATAAAAATAATAAAAAGGGATTGCAGGTTAATAAACACCTACGCTATATCATCGTGCTCATGGCAGTATGCGCATTTATCTACTATTTGCCTGTCATCAGCGGTCGCCTTGGCTGGATAAGCGCGCAAAACTCCCTTAATAGCCTTCATGATTTATACGGTATTGATTTCTTGGGTCTGGTATTCTTCGCGCCGGTGGTATATTCAGCTTACGCGCTCGGCGTTATACCGGCGATTTTAACAGCATTTGTATCTATGTTAATCCTGCTGCCCCATGCCATACTTATAGATACCTATCCTAATGCGCTATTCAAACCTACAGCTTTCGTCATCATCTTAAGCGCGGTAGGCGCCGTGGTCGCTATGCTGCAAACCAGCGAGCAACAGCACCGCCAGAGGATTAAGGAGATGAAATGTCTTTATGACATCGGTAAAGCGGCATGGGATAGCAACTCGATAGATGAGTTCATCGGTAAAGCGGTGACGATTATCCCGCTGGCAACGCAAACCCCGGAGGAAACCAGGGTCAGCATCACCTTTCATGACCAGGTATATAAAAGTCCAAGTTTTGAAAAATTCCCCAATAAAATTGTCGAGAACCTGGTCGTCAACGGTGAAGTAGTCGGCGTTGTAGAAATTTACTCTACCGGCGACATCCCCTATCTAAAGAAGAAGAATTACCTGCTGAAGACCCTGGCAGAGCGAATCGGCGGGGCTATCCGGCAGGTAGAGTTGGAGCAATCGCTCCGCGGCTATTACGAGCAGCTCGAAAAAGAGGTGGATATCCGTACCAAAGACCTGGAGCAGGTGCAAGAGAAGCTCATCCGGTCCGAACGTCTGGCGGCTGTTGGTGAGCTGGCTTCAGGGGTGGGGCACGAGCTGCGTAATCCGTTAAATGTAATCAGGAATTGCGCCTATCTACTTAACATGGCGCTGACGGAAAAAAGCGATGAAGAGGCGGCTAATACACTAAAGGTGCTGGATAAACAAATCGATATCGCTAATAAAATAGTCACCGACCTGTTGGATTTTACCCGCATTAAGCCGCCGTCACAGGTCAGGGCTAACCTTAAGAACTTAATCGAGGAAAGCCTATCATGGATAACCGTTCCGGAACAAATAAGCATCAATTTGAATTTAAACGGTCACGCAAAAACGATAAGGACCGACCCCGAACAGATGAGCCGGGTGTTTTCTAATCTAATATCTAATGCCGTGCAGGCAATGAACGGGAAAGATGGAGAAGTGAACATCAGCACTGATGCCGATGATGAGTATCTCTCGGTTATCTTCCAGGACACCGGCTGCGGCATACCAGAGGAAAATTTACAAAAAATCTTCGAACCGCTTTTCACTACCAAACCGAAAGGTATCGGTCTGGGCCTGGCTATTTCTAAAAGGCTGGTGGAACAAAACGGCGGGAAAATCGAGGTGGCGAGCCAGGTGGGCAAAGGGGCAACCTTCACCGTAAAATTACCAATTGAGCAAAGGAGTTGAATCCAAAATGAACGATAAACCGACAATCCTCGTAGTTGATGATAATCAGGACCTGCTGGAAACATTCGCCATGATTTTAAAACGTCGTGGCTATGAAGTTCAGACAGCGGTTAATGGCTCATCCGCCGTCAATAAATTTAAAGAACAGCAATTCGATGTTACGCTCATGGATATCGTAATGCCGGAAATGAACGGCGTGGACGCTTTTAAGAAAATTAAGGAGATACAGCCTGAAGCGCCGATAATACTAATGACCGCTTATTCCGACGATGAGCTGATTCAGAGTGCAAAAGATGAGGGCGTCCGCCAGATAATCCATAAGCCGATACGCATCGACCAGCTTATCGATTTAATTAACGAGGTTGCCGGCGACCAGCCGATTCTCGTCGTGGATGACGACGCTGATATCTGCGA